>Ga0302279_10000062_pt1 | contig 142529 bp, 115 predicted proteins | sample III_Bog_N3_3_FD_194541 | JGI IMG/M metagenome (GOLD analysis project Ga0302279, IMG submission 194541) | Peat permafrost microbial communities from Stordalen Mire near Abisko, Sweden - III_Bog_N3_3 | ecosystem: Environmental > Terrestrial > Soil > Wetlands > Peat | place: Sweden: Abisko... | reverse complement strand
GCCGTCGATTCACCGTCGGTCGACCCCCTGCGACCGTTCGTCGCCGTCGATTCACCGTCGGTCGGCACCTCCCGACCCACGGTCGTCCGTGTCGCGGTCGCGGTCGCGGTCGGGGTCGCGGTCGGGGTCGGGGTCGCGGTCGGGGTCGGGGTCGGGGTCGCGGTCGGGGTCGGGGTCGGGGTCGCGGTCGTGGTCGCCGTCGCCGTCGCGGTCGGCCTCCCTCACTCTCGCTGACACCCAGGCGGAGGAACCTTGACCCCCACCCTCGCGGGCACCAGATACCCGCGATGCTGTCGGGCGAGCCCAGCCGAACCGCTCTCGGGGCCGCCCGACTCCGAGCCGCGCATCAGGTCCTCGAGCGCGGACGCATCTTCTCCGATCCGCTCGCGGTTCGAATCCTCGGTCCCGACGCAGCGCCGCTGGCCCCCGAAGCGGACGACACCGATGCGCGGCGGAGGTTGCGCCTGTTCGTCGCTGCCAGGGCGCGCTTCGCCGAGGACGCTCTTGCGACGATGGTCTCCGAGGGGCCTTGCCAGCTCGTGGTCCTCGGGGCGGGACTCGACACCTACGCGTACCGCAGCCCCTTCGCCGACCGCTTGCCCGTGTTCGAGGTGGATCACCCCGAGACGCAGGCGTGGAAGCGGCAGCGCCTCGCCGAAGCCGCGATCCCCATTCCCGAGACCCTCACCTTCGCGCCGGTCGACTTCGAGCGCGGCACGCTCGCGGCGGGGCTGGCCGCGGTCGGCTTCGATGCGACGCGACGCACCTTCTTCGCCTGGCTCGGGGTCGTGCCCTACCTCACCGAGCCGGCCGTGCTCGCGACGCTGGGGTTCGTCGCGAGCCTCGCAGGCGGTGCGCGCGTCGTGTTCGACTACACCGCGGCCGCGACGAAAGAAGGTGAGAGCCGCGTCGCACACGAGGCGCTCGCCGCGCGCGTCGCTGCCGCAGGAGAACCGTTCGAGAGCGACTTCGAGCCCGAGCCGCTCGGCGTCGTGCTGCGAGCCTTCGGGTTCAGGGCGCTCGAAGATGTCTCGGGCGCGGACCTGGTGGCGCGCTACCTCCCCGGCCGTGCGCGCTCCGGCCGACCGAGCACGGCCCATGTCATGAACGCTGCGAAGGACTGAGCGGCGGGTGACGTGCGAGCCAGAAAGGTCGTCCGTTCGGGCGACAGGGGCACGCGTGCGCCGCGGCTAACCTCGGGCACAGGAGGAGGCATCGATGAGCACGGAACTCTATTCGGTGAAAGTGAAGCGCGTGAAGGGTGACCTGCTCGAGCTGAGGTTGACGCTCGGCAGCCAGGCCATGCCCCTGAGCACGTCGAAGACCCTCGCGCTGATGCTCGTCCACGAGACCTGGTCCGGCTACTCGCCGAAGGGCACGAACTACTCGGGCAAGACGCCACCGCCGGGCTCGCTGCCGGCGCTCGTCAGCACGAAGGACATCTGCACCGAGAAGCTGGTCCGCGAGCTCGCTCCGAAGTTCATCGCGTCCGTCGAGGTGAAGGACGTGCTTCACGACGCGGACGGCGACTTCGAGAGCACCTTCAGCGAGGAGGAGCCGCCCGAAGGCACGCTGGTGATCAAGGTCACGTCGCCCGAGCTGCTCGCTCACGTGAAGACGGGGCGCGTGTTCGACTCCGTCGCCTACGACGCATAGCGAGGAGGCACCGAGCGCCGCTCACCCGCCGGACTGCGGGGAGCGAGACATTCGGGGTAACCGACGGGGCTTGAACCCGCGACAGCCGGATCCACAATCCGGCGCTCTACCAGCTGAGCTACGGCTACCGTGCAGCGAACGCGCAAGATAGCCGGATGCGCCAGGCATGCAAGCCGTTTGACGTGGCGAGCTCCGAGACGGCAAGAGCGAGACGGGCTTGCGCGCCTCTGGCGGGGGCGATACGAGGCAAGCATGATCCGCTGGCTCGAAGACGAACGTCTCTCGTCCGCCGTGAAGGCGAACATGGCTCGATTCAAGGCGACGAGCTTCGCCAAGGACCTCGACGAGAGCGAGGCGCGCTGGCGCTTCATGTCCTGGCCTCGCTCGAGCGACACGCCGATGCGCTTCCTGCTCGAGAGCGAGGATCACGAGCTCGCGACGTTCACGATCGACGAGGGGAGCCTCGAGTACGGGAAGATCGAGGACGCGCGCTCCCACACCGATGTCGTCCAGATCTAGCCGCTGACCGCTCGAAGCGCTCCCATCGGCGACTTCCACGTCGTCGCGATCCTCGCTCAAGGCGCCACCACGTACACCCTCGTGATCGAGCGCGACGGTGCTCGCGCCGTCGGGAAGCGCCTCGTCCCGCGGTTTCGCGCAGATGCCGAGGCTCGCGCGCAGCTCGACACGGAGGCTCGCGTGCTCGCGGCGCTCGACGGGCGCGGTGCACCGAAGCTCCTCGCGAGAGGCGTCGATGCCGAGGGCCCGTGGCTCATGATGGAGCACATCCCCTTCCCCTCGCTCGCGTCGCGCTCGCTCTCGGAGCCCAACCCCGCGCTCGTGCTCGCCTTCGCGGCACCGGCGCTCGAGGCGCTCGCGGCCATCCACGAGGCGAGCGATGCCAGGGGCCCGCTCGAGGTCGTTCACGGCGACGTGAGCCCCGACAACCTGCTCCTGCGTCGCGCGACCGACATGCGCGACTCGGTCGATGACGCTCGCCTCGTCGACTTCGGCCTCGCGACCTTCCGCGATGGCCGCGGTATCCCCTCTTCTGCCCTTCGCGGCACGCCGCGCTACATAGCCCCCGAGGTCGCACGTGGAGAGCCTGCGACGGCGCAGGGCGACCTCTTTTCCCTCGGGCTGACGTTCCTCCATGCGGCGTCCGGCTTTCCGGCGCGACTGGGCGACGCGCTCCCCTCCGTCATCCAGCGCGCAGGCGAGGAATCGGTCATCCCGTACGCCGAGCACGCGAGCCGCGCACTCCCCGCTGCCCTCCGCGACGCGCTCCTCGCGATGGTGGCCTTCGAGCCTGCGGCGAGGCCCGCGACCGCACGTCAGGCGTGGCGTCCCGGGTCGTGGTAGACGGCAGGGATGGACGACAGCGCGCTCTCGCTCGACACCCTCTGCATCCACGCCGGCCAGCAGCCCGACCCGACCTCCGGCGCCGTCATGACGCCCATCGTGCTCTCGAGCACGTTCGCGCAGGACGGCCCGGGCGTGCACCAGGGCTACGACTACTCACGCGCGGGGAACCCGACGCGCACCGCCCTCGAAGGGTGCCTCGCGGCGCTCGAGGGGGGGAAGCACGGCATCGCGTTCGGGAGCGGGTGCGCGGCGACGACCGCGGTGCTCATGATGCTCAAGAGCGGCGACCACGTCCTGTCGAGCGACGACCTCTACGGAGGCACCTTCCGCATCTTCGACAGGGTGATGAAGCCGTTCGGCGTCGACGCGTCGTTCATCGACATGAGCGACCCGGCGCACGTCGCGGCGTCGATCCGGCCGAACACGAAGCTCCTATGGCTCGAGACGCCGAGCAACCCCATGCTCAAGGTCTTCGACATCGCGAAGATCGTCGCCGTCGCGAAGAAGGCCGGCGTGCCTGTCCTGGTCGACAACACGTTCGCGACGCCGATGCTCCAGCGTCCGCTCGACCTCGGCGCCGACCTCGTCCTGCACTCGGCCACGAAGTACCTGAACGGTCACTCCGACGTCGTGGCGGGCGCCGTGATCACGCGCGACGACGCGCTCGGCGAGAAGCTCCACTTCCTCCAGAAGGCGGTGGGCGGCGTGCCCAGCCCGTTCGATTGCTACATGGTCCTCCGCGGCCTGAAGACGCTCGCCGTGCGGATGCGGCAGCACGTGGCGAGCGCGTCGAGCCTCGCCGAGTGGCTGGTCGGGCACGAGCAGGTCGCGCGCGTCTACTACCCCGGTCTGCCGAGTCACCCGGGATACGAGATCGCGCGGGAGCAGATGGACGGCCCGGGCGGGATGATCAGCTTCGACCTCCGCGGCGGGCTGGCCCAGTCGGCCGCCTTCCTCAAGGCGCTGCGCGTCTTCGTGTGCGCCGAGAGCCTGGGCGGCGTCGAGTCGCTGGCCGAGCACCCGGCGATCATGACCCACGCGAGCGTCCCCGAGGCGGCGCGGCATGCGCTCGGCATCGGTGACGGGCTGGTGCGCCTGTCGGTGGGTCTCGAGGGGCAGGACGACCTCCGCGCCGATCTCGAGCGCGGCTTCGCGGCGGCACGGCTCGCGTGAGCCGACGACGCGGCCGACACCTCTCAGATATTCGCAGGCAATCTTAGGAGATGCGACAATGCCCAGGATGAAGAGCTTCCACCGGTTCCCCGCCCGCGCCACCTTCGCCGTCCTCGCGCCGCTCGTCGGGCTCCTCGCCGCCTCGTGCGGGAGCAGCAGCGTCTCTCCGTCGAGCGTCTATGTGACGTCCACGCTCGGCGCGAGCATTCTCCCGGGCTCGACCGGCGACTGCAACGTCGGCGGTCCAGACACACCCTTCTTCACGATCGGCACCGAAGGCGGCCCCGTGGCGAACAACGGCGGCGGCACCGACGGAGGCCAGGCGGTCACGGTGGTCTGCTCGGTCCACCCGACAGGCATGGGCGACACGTTCGACGTCAACCTCCAGGTCGACCAGGGGCAGACCAACGGCATCACCATCGGCGGGACGCTGGCCGACAGTCCTGGCATGACGCAGACGGGGCTCGCCGTGAGCTTCTACAAGGCGCCCGACAGCTACAGCCAGTCCGACTGCACGGTCGTCCTCAGCACGCAGGGCAACCCGCCGATCACGGCGGGCCGGGTGTGGGGCACGGTGACCTGCCCGATGGCCACGTACGCCGAAGCGAACGCGACCTGCTTCGCGCAGGCGACGTTCATCTTCCAGAACTGCGGCCAGTAGAGCCCGGATGCGATTGACCTCATCGGTCGCCTTCGTCGCGGCATTCCTGCTCTCTGCCGCATGCGGGGGTACGACGTCGATCGCGACGCACGACTCCGGCGTGGCATCCGCACACGACGGCGGCGCCGCCGCACCCGCGAGCGGCTCCATCACTTCCACTCTGGGTAGCTCGGCGACGAGCACGGGCTGCAACGTCGGCGCACCGAACACCCCGTTCCTCACGGCCGGCAGCTCGAGCGTCCCCGTGGAGAGCGGCGTGACGTGCTCGGTGCACCCCACGGGCACGGGCAGCTTCGACGTGAACGTGGAAATCGCTCAGGGAGAGACCTCCTCCATCACCATCGCGGCAACGCTGACCGACACGCCGTCGGCTCAGGGTGGCGTGTCGGCGAGCTTCAGCACAGGGACGAGCGTCGAGTACACCGAGTCGGACTGCACGATCACGTTGAGCAGCCAGGGCAATCCTCCGATCGCCCCAGGCCGCGTCTGGGGGACGCTGAGCTGCCCGACGGTCACGGACGCGAAAACCAACGCGACCTGCGTGGCGACCGCGACGTTCCTCTTCCAGAACTGCGGCGAGTGACGCGGCATCCGCGACCGAGCTCCGGGCGAATCATCCGCGACTCACAGCCACCGCGGTTCCGGGACAGCGGGAACGGCGGGACGTAGGCCGCCGGTTCTCGTCGAGACCAAGCGGTGGCTAGGAGCGGATGAGGACCGGTACTCCTGTACCGAGACGATTCCCGACGACGCCAGCGCGCCGGTATCGGCGAGAAACGGCGGCCTACGACGGCCGCTCCCCCATTTGCTCCAGCAGCAGCTTCACCTCGTCGGCCGACTCGTACTCCGGCCCTGCCTCGAGGAACGCGTGGAAGAAGCGGCGCGCTGCGGCCTCGTCGCCGCGTCCGTAGTACGCCATGCCGAGCGCGTACAGCACGTCGGCGTCGCCCGGAGCCTGGGTGAGCGCCTTCGTCCCTTCCTGGATGGCGCCGCGTAGGTCCCCGAGGGCGCGGAGCACGTGGGTCAGCGCCACGCGCGCGCCGAGGTGTCGCGGGGCCAGCGTGAGGCATGCGCGGTAAGCGTCGCGCGCGGGCTGTTGCTCCCCCGTCTCGTAGAGCGCGATGCCGAGGAAGTAGAACGCGTACGGGTTCCGCCCGTCGGCCCGGAGCACGTCGCGGAGCACGGCCAGCGCGTCGCGGAAGCGCTCCTCGTGCAGGAGCTCGCTGACCTCCTCGACCGCATCCCAGTGCGCGCGGTCGGCCGCGGTGCCTTCGTCGGTGCTCTGCTCTGCTGTGGGCGGGTCGTCGTCGAAGGGGCGCATCGGGCGGCTTTCGAGCAGGGATGTACCATCTTTGGTAGACGAAGGCCTCCGTGGCTGCCGAGCGTCGAGACAGTCGCGCGTTTCTCGCGTGGGCGTGCGTCGCGACGCTCGCGACTGCCGCGCTGTTCTACTGGCCCGGTCGCGAGGCCTCGGGCGGGGACTGGCCGGCGCCGCTCGACGACGTCTACATCCACTACGACTTCGCGCGCTCGCTCGCGAGCGGACACCCTTTCGAGTGGATCGCGGGGCAAGGATACTCGTCGGGCGAGACGTCGCCGGCGTACGCGTTCGTACTCGCGATCGGCTACGTCGCAGGCTTTCACGGGCTCCGGCTCGGGGTGTGGGCGGCGCTGCTCGCGTGCGCGTCGCTCGTCGCGACGATGTGGATGCTCCGCCGAGTGATCAACGACGTCGTGCCCGGGTCGCATGTCTCGTGGCTCGTCGCTCCCCTGTTACTCTCCTCTGGAACGCTCGACTTCGCCTGCTTCAGCGGAATGGAGGTGGCGCTGTTCGCGGTCGTCGCCGGCGCCCTCGTGCTCGCCGTCGAGCGCGCGCGCGCCGCAGGGCCGATCGAACGGTCGCACCGCCAGTGGTGGGTCGGCGTGCTGGGCGCGCTCCTCGTCCTCGTCCGTCCCGAGTCCGCGATCGTGGTCGCCGTCGCCACGTTCACGGCGGCGCGCCGCATCGGTACCTCGTCTGCCGTCGCCGCGTGCGCGCGCGTCGCCTCGCCCGGAGCGCTCGCCACGCTCGGCGTCGCGGCCGCCAACTGGCTCGGTACGGGCGAGACCGCGTCGGCGGGTGCCCTGCTGAAGCTGCTGTCGTCCAACCCGTTCGCCACCGACGTCGATCGCGCTCGCGACTACGTCGTCAACATCGGCTCGTTCTTGCTCGCGATGCGGCACGACCTCGGCACCGGAACTGGGCACCTCGCGTGGCTCCTCCCCCTCCTCGCGTGCGCCTCGCTCGCCTCGCGCAAGACACGTGCGCTCGGCGCGCTCTGCCTCGGCGGTGCGCTCGCCTTCACTCTGCTCGTCTCGTGGAACGGCGCCGCGCGCTACCAGAACCTCCGCGACTACATGCCGGCCGTGCTGCTCCTGCTCTTCGCCTCGGCGCTCGGCCTCGCCGTGCTCACGCAGCCAAGGCCGCTGCGTCCCCGCGTCGTCGCCCGCGCGTTCGCGCTCGCCGGCATCGCGCTCGCGCTCGTCGGCATCGCCCTCGGCGCGTCCCACGTCGCGGAGGCCGCGCAGCTGTACGCGCGCGCGTCGCGCAACATCCACGACCAGCAGGTCACCGTCGGCCGACGACTCGCGGCGACGAGCGCGCCCGACGCCATCGTCCTCGTCGGCGATGCCGGCGCGATCCCGTACCTCTCGGGGCTCCATGCGGTCGATGCTCTCGGCCTGGGCGGATACCATCGTGTCCCGTTCGTCCGCGCCGCCGTCCATGGCGAGGCCGCCACCCTCGAGCTCATCGAGCGCCTTCCGGAAGACCTCCGGCCCACGGTGCTCGCCCTCTACCCGAACTGGTTCCCCGGCATCACGTCGACGTTCGGCCACGAGCGCGACCGCGTCACGATCGAAGACAACGTGATCTGCGGCGGCGTCACGAAGGTGGTCTACGACGCCGACTGGAGCGGGATGCGGGGCGACACCGACGCGAGCGACGAGCCGTGGAGCAGCGCGGTGGTCGACGAGCTCGACGTCGCGGACATCGTCAGCGAGGAGACGCATGCGTACACGTCACCGGCGCCTCGTGGAGGGTTCACCCTCTTCGACGTGCGCACGCTCGCGCTCGGTGACGGCGTGCGCCGCTTCGACGCAGGACGGATCATCCCCGAAGGAGAAGAGGAGTCGTTCACCGCGCTCGCGGCGGTCCCTGCGGGCGGCACGCTAGTGCTTCGCGTCGACGAGGCTGCGTGCGAGCTTTCGATGGTCGTCGTCCCGCGGACGGAGCGCGCCTTCACCCTCGAGGTCATGCTTCCGGCGATCGCGACCCGGGCTCCGAGCCGCTGGAGGGTCGTGCGAGCGACGCTCCAGACCGCGCTTCTCCCGGGCGATCGCATCCGGATTCACGTGCTGCACGGAGCCCTGCACGACTTCCACGCCTGGCTCCTGGCGGGAAAGCCGTAGCCCTCCCGGCGCGCATCGTGGTACCGACCTTCGCGTGCGTCGCCTCGTCGCCCTCGCCTTTGCCCTCGCTGCCGGGGCACCGGCACATGCTGCGCGCGCGGACGTGACGACCTGGCTCGCGTTCGGCGCGGGGCTCGCGGTCGACCACTCGACGCAGACGAACGCGACGGGCTGGAACCCCGCGTTCTCGGCGTCGATGGGGGTCGGCTCCGACCCCAGCCATGCGTGGGTCGTCGGCGGCGTGTTCCGCAGCATGAGCCGCTTCAACGAGGGGACGGACATCAGCCTGTCGCTCCGTGTCGCCCAGGGCTCGTACGCTCGCGGCGACTGGGGCGTCGCGTTCGACCTGGGCCCGGGTCTGCGGTTGTGGCGCAACGGCCAGTACGGGACGTATCCCTTGCAGGGGAACATCATCTTCGGCGGGCCGTGGGGCCTGCAGGCGACCGTCGGCGCCGACCTGCTGAACCTGGAGATTCACCCGACCTCGATCGGCGCGTACGCCCTCATCGAGTTCGACATCCTCCGCTTCACGCTCATGCGACAGGGCTCGACCGAGAAGTACTGGAAGAACCCGCTCCCCGCGGGCGGCCGCGTGACCGATGGGCCGCCTCCGCCAGAGCGGTGACGGTGCCGCCGACTCTGCAGCTCGGCCTGTTCGCGGCGACCGCGGACGAGCAGACGAGCGCGAAGGTCGACCTCGAGGCTGAGCGTCTGGCGGCCCTGCTTCCGCCGCACGTCCGGCTCGGGACGAGCAGCTGGACCTTCTCGGGATGGAAGGGGCTCGTCTACGAGGGGGACACGCGCATGCCTGCGCTGACGCGCGACGGCCTGCGCGCGTACGCGAAGCACCCGCTGTTTCGCACGGTCGGGATCGATCGCTCGTACTACGCCCCGCTGACCGAGGCCGATCTCGCGGCGTACGCGGCCGCGTTGCCCGACGGTTTCGAGACCGTGTCGAAGGTGTGGGACGAGGTCACGACGTTCGTCTTCCCGGACCATCCGCGCTACGGCGCGCGGGCGGGAAAGAAGAATCCGCGCTTCCTCGACGCGGGGCTGGTTCGTGAGCTGGTGCTGCCTGCGTACGCCGCAGCCTTCGCGTCACACACCGGGCCTTTCCTGCTCGAGCTCGCGCCCGTGCGCTCGCTCCTCCGAGATGACCAAGCGAGCATCCTCGTGGCCATCGAGCGCCTGCTGTCCGGCCTCCCGGAGACCTTCTCGTACGCGTTCGAGCTCCGCACCCCGTCCCTCCTGTGTGCCCGCTACCTCGACACCCTGCGCGCGTACCGCGCCGCGCACACGCTCAGCTCGTGGACCGGGATGCCCGACCTCGCGACCCAGCTTCGCGTCCCGGGCGTGCTCACGGCGCCGTTCGCGGTCGCCCGGCTCACGCTGCCGCCTGGCCTGCGCTACGAGGACGCGAAGGCGACCCTCGCCCCGTTCGACCGCATAGGCTCCCCGCAGCCCGCGATGCGTCGAGCCGTGGTCGCGCTCTCGCGGCGGTGTGCGGAAGAAGGGCGCACGCTGACGGTCCTCGTGGGCAACAAGGCGGAGGGCTCGGCCCCGCTGACCGTCCGTGCGCTCGCGGAAGAAATAGGTGCGTCTCGTGGGCCTTAGTGCGTCCCCGCCTGGACCTGCCGGTCGGGACGCGGTCGCGACTCATCTTCCTTGATCGAGTAGCGCACGAGCGCGCGCAGGACCTGGTTCCGCTCCACGTTGCCGACCGCGCTCTTCAGATCTTCATAGATCGTCGGGTCGACGAGCAGGCCGCCGAGCGTCCCTTTCCCCGCCTTCATCTCCGCGACGATGGACCGCAGGTCCTCGCTCATCGCGTTCGCGTTGGCGAGGACGTTGCGCGTGTTTTCGTCGCCGAAGACGACGCTGTGGGCGAGGCCGTTCCCGGTCCGGATCGCGGTGAGATCCTGGTGGATCTCGTCGAGCGTCGCGGCGGCGTTCTTCGACATCTCGCTGTCGTAGATCGCCGCGTGGGCCATGCCTGGGCCGCTGCGCACGTGATCGGCGACGTCCTGCATCGAGCCGAGCATCGACGCGAGTCGGAGCGTCGCCGTGTCGACGTTGGCGAGCGCGACGTCGATGCGCTCCCCCTCGCGCGGGTCCATCAGGAGCCGGTGCACGGCGCTGTCGTTCTTCGCGACGGCCGTCGTGATGTCGTTGAGGTTCGCGACGATGCCCTGGAGGTTCGCGACGAACTTGGGGTCCGAGAGGGGCTTGGTGAGCGCGCCGATCTCGTCGAGCCGATCGGAGACCTTGCCGATGGCGGCCGTCGCCTTGGCGATGATGTCCTCCCCTTCGTCGGTCCCGAGCCTCCCGCCAGGCGGGATCTCGGGCGCCGCGGGGTTGTCGACCTTGAGGACGAGCATCTTGTCTCCGAGCATGCCCATCATCGCCACGCTCGCCTTCGTGCCCTGGCGGATGCGGACGGACTCGGTCTTCTTGATGTCCACCTTCACGTAGATGAGCGTGTCGGTGCTCTCCTTGCCGTAGCCGACGGACGTGACGAGGCCGATGTCGACGCCGCCGAGCTTGACGGGCGCGCCCGCCTTGAGCCCCTCGACGTCCTTGAACGCGGCGACGAACGGCACCTTTGCCGCCCAGGTCTGCTTGTTGTCGCCGATCGTGAAGACCGTCGCCGCGAGCATGAGGATGCCCGCCCCGACGAACAGCCCGACCTTCGTTTCCTTGGACGTCGCCATGAGAGTCGTCTTCCTAGTTCAAGCCCCGAGCAGCGACGCGAGATCTTCGTTCTCGGGGGCACGCCCTTCGATGAAGTCGCGGACGTACACGTTCTTGGTGTTCTTCCACTCTTCCTTCGTGCCGACCATCAGGACCTTCCCGCGCGCGATCATCACGAGCCGGTCCGACACGGAGAACGCCGTCCCCATGTCGTGCGTGACGACGATGCTGGTGAGCTTGAGCGCCTTCTGGATGCCCGTGATGAGGTGGTTGATGCGGCCGGTGTTGATAGGGTCGAGCCCGGTCGTGGGCTCGTCGTAGAGGATGACCTCCGGCTGGAGCGCCAGCGTGCGCGCGAGCCCGACGCGCTTGCGCATACCTCCGGAGAGGTCAGACGGTCGCATGTCCTCGACGCCCGGAAGGCTCACCAGCTCGAGCGACTGCGAGGCCCGGGCGCGGATCTCCGCGTCGGTCATCGTGTTCCAGAACTGCTCGCGGAGGCCGTAGGCCACGTTCTCGCCGACGGTGAGCGAGTCGAAGAGCGCCGCGCCCTGGAAGAGGTAGGCGATGCGGCGGCGGACCTCGTGGAGGCCGTCCTCGTTCATCTTCGTGACGTCGTCGCCGTCGAACATGATGCTGCCCGAGTCCGCACGCAGGAGGCCGATGAGCATCTTGAGGCACACGCTCTTGCCGGACCCCGAGGCCCCCATGATGGTCGTGGTCTCGCCGCGCCGAAGCTCGAGCGACAGGTCGGTATAGATCGTCTTGGGGCCGAAGCTCTTGGTGACGTGCGAGAAGCGGATGAGCACTTCCCCCATCGGGGTCTTCGTCGGTGCAGTCAGCTTGGGGTGCGCGAAGGCCACGCCGCAGACTACCTCGACCGTGCCCGTGACGCTCTCACAAGCCGACCGGCTCGATCGCGTCGATCATGAGCTCGACGGCGCCATCGCCGCGGTATGTGTCGGGGCGGAGCTTGCCCATCAGGTGAATCGTCGACCCGGCGCGCGGCGGTGCGGCGCCGAGATCGATCCCGAAGCCGCGGAGGGGCCCGCTCTCCGTATCGAGCTCGATCTGGAGATGCCCCTTCCCCACCTCACGCGCCTGGCGCACGGTCGCGCGCGGCACGATCACCCGAGGTGCGGGGTTTCCCTGTCCGCACGGCTCGAAGCCCGTGAGGTCACGGTGGACGTCGACCGCCCGATCGCCGGGTTCGAGGACGGCGTCGGCCACGAGCGACGACGGGCGCGCGACCCCGCTCGCTCCGAGGGACGTGCAGGCCTCGGCGAACCGGTCGCGCAGCGTGCCCAGCTTGGCGAGCTCGACGTGAACGCCGGCAGCGGCCTGGTGCCCGCCGAACCCAAGCATCGAGTCCCGGCAGAGCGCGAGGGCATCGTACAGGGGGAAACCCTGAGGGCCACGAACCGACCCGCGCCCGTGCGCGCCGTCGAAGCCGATGACGATGGTCGGCTTGCCGAAGCGCGACGCGAGGCGACCCGCCACGATGCCGACGATGCCCGCGTGCCAGCCGGGCTTGCCGAGGACGATGACGGGGAGGCGGGCGAGCTCAGGGTCCTCGAGCAGCAGGAGAGCCTCCGCGAGCACCGCGCGATCGATGAGCTTTCGCTGCTCGCACACGGCATGGACCTCTTCGGCCAGTGGCTCCGCCTCGTGAGCGGTGCGCGCGAGCAAGAGCTTCAGCGCGAGGTCGGGCTTTCCGAGTCGTCCGGGAGCGTTGATCCGCGGTGCATAACGGAACGAGACGTCCTCGCCGATGAGGGCCCCCTTGGTGTTCGTGACGTAGGCGAGCGCGGCGATCCCGGGGCGCGTGGCCTCGGAGAGCAGCCCGAGCCCGGCGCGCACGAGCGGCCGGTTGTCTCCGTCGAGCGGAGCCACGTCCGCGATGGTGCCGAGCGCCACGAGGTCGAGCCAGCGCCTGACGTCGAGCGTGACGCCGAGCTCCGCGCGGATGCCCGCGACCAGCGTGAGGGCGAGGCCGACCGACGCGAGACCCTTGTAGGGGTACGGACAGTCGGGGCGGTGTGGGTTCAGAAACGCAAGCGCCGGGAGAGGCTCCTCGGGAACTCGATGGTGATCGATGACGATGACGTCGACCCCCTTGCTCCGCGCGAGGGCGAGACGCTCGTGGTCGCTCGTCCCGCAGTCGCACGTGACCAGCAGCGTCGGCCCGTGCGAGAGGATCCGCAGCATTGCCTCGTGCGAGACGCCGTAGCCGCCGTCGAACCGGTTCGCGAGGCACGGGATCACCTCGCCACCAAGCATCCCGAGCGCCTCGGTCATGAGGGCCGTGCTCGTGACTCCGTCGGCGTCGTAGTCGCCGAAGACGCAGATCCGCTCCTTCGCCTGGATGGCGCGCGTCAGACGGAGCACGGCCTCTCTGCGGCCCTGCATCCCTTCGGGCGACGAGAGCTTCGCGAGCTTCGGGGAGAGAAATGCTCGAGCATCGGTCGCGACACCATAGCCACGACGCGAGAGGACACTCGCGGCCGTGACCGACACCCCGAGCTCGCGCGCGAGGTCGCGGTGCGCTGGGTCCGACGGGAGGCGCTGAGCGAGACCGAACATGGCGGCACGGTCACCATGGCGGCCATGCTCCGTCAAGAGCGCGAAGGCTGCGTTGCGCCGGCGGTCAGCCCCGCCAGCGCTCCGAGATAGCTACAGGCAGCAGCGGAAGCCGATATCGGCCGCCTGCGTGCTTCGCGGCATCGGCGGCTGAACGGCGCTGCTCGCGCACAGAAGCGTCGTGGTCCCGGGCTTCGTGTCGTAGGCGCCACCACGGACGGCACACGAGTCGCTCACGCCAACGTTCGCGCTGCAGGAGTTCTCCCACTCAGCGACGTTGCCGCTCATGTCCCAGTTGATGTTGGTGGAGCTACCTCCGACGCAGCTTGCCTCTCCGAACGCCAGGGCACATGCCGGCGCGGGCGGCGCTGCGGGGGGAACATACGCCGCCACCACTTCGCAGCTCACATTCTCGCCCTTGGACACCGTCGAAAGCACCCCTGCCTGGGTGGTGGGGGCGCACGTGTCGAGCACGCAGCTCTTGGCGCCCGTCATGATGTTTGACCCTACGATCCCCGGCGGGACGTCGACACCGCCGGTCGTCGCCTGCGCGGGTGAGTCGACCCCGTTGCACCAGCCCTGCTCGTAGGTGTTCCCGTAGGGGTACGCGTTCTGCCCCTGACTCGAGCAAGCGTTGTACCACTCGTCGATCTGCCGGTCGTTGGCCTCGAGGACTCCAGCGTCGTCCACCTTCGCAAGCGGTACGGGAGTGCCCGCAAGGCTCCCCGGCGAGAGTGAGTTGGCGATCGCGCCGCAGAGGTGATGGCCCACCGACTTGCAGTACGCGAAGGCGTCGCACCAGTTGACGAACGCCACCGGATTCTGCGCCTCGACCCCGACCTGCGGCCAGTTGTTCGAGGGGACGAAGGTCGTGTTCCACAGGCACTCCGAGGCCTGAGCCGCGATAGTCGCGGCGGTCGCGGCGCCAACGAACCCGGAGTAGAGTTCGTAGGTCACCTCGTAGGTGTCGATGCAGTACGGCACCGAGTTCGCCACCGGCGACACGGTCATGCCTGCAGGACAGGCGCAGAGACCGAGGGTGCAGACCGAGCTGCTGCAATCGCCAGGCAGCTTGCACGTCTTTCCCAGAGAACACTGGCCGCAGATGGAGCCTCCGCAGTCGACGTCGGTCTCGTCTTCGTTCTGGACGCCGTCTGTGCACGTGGGCGATTCACAGATGCACTTGGATCTGTCGGCGTCTCCCGGACCAGCCTCGGGGCTGAGGCCTGTGCAGGCGCGCCCTTCGTACCCGACGCCACACTCCCCCTGCAGGCAATCCCGCGCCCCTTGGTCGCACTTGCTGTTGTTCGGGCATGGGTCGCAAATTCCGCCGCCGCAATCGACGTCCGTCTCCTTGCCGTTCTTCACTCCGTCGTGGCAGCTCGGGCTCTGACACACACATGTGCCCAAGGCGTCCTCCGAGGTGCACCGCCCCGCATCGAAGAAGATCTCGCCGTCGACCTTGCCGACGAGGCTGGCAGGGTCGCACACACGGCTCGAACACTCGATCGCGCGCGTGCACGGTGTCCCCGTTCCGAGATCGCCGCCTTCGACCGCGAGACCATCGCTCACGCCGTCCTTCGAACCATCCTTCGCGCCGTCCTTCGCGCCATCTACGTCGCGGCCATCCTTCAGCGCGTCGTGGCCTGTGTCCTTCGGCGTCGTCGCGTCCTTCACCGGCGGGTTGCCAGCGTCACCGAAGATCGGGGTTCCGGTCCCCGGCGGTGCGGTAGATGGCTGACTGTTGCACGCCGAGATCAGGGACAGCGAGGGAACGGAGAGGAGAAGGGCTGCGGCGAAGAGGCTACGCGCCCGGAAGCTAGGGACAACCATCGCTCGAGTGTACCGAACTTGCCGCATCTTGGCGATCGTTTGACGCAGACCGCCTGCAGCGCCACCTGCTGTCAACCCACGACGCCCCCGATCGTCCTCCCGAGAGTGAACGTGAATCCGGCCGCGAGCAGGCCGAGGGCGAGCTGTCTCCCGCCGCCGACGAACGCCGATCTCCCGGTGAAGATGGTCACCGCCGCGCCAACACCGAAGAGCGCGATCGCGGAGAGCACCAGGCTCGCGACGATGGCGACAAGTCCGCTCGCGACGAGATATGGCAACAGCGGAACGGCAGCGCCGAGAGCGAAGAACACGAGAGCGGTGAGCGCGGCGTACGAGGGCGAGCGACGAACGGGATCGAGCGCGGCGCCGAGCGGCGGGAGGAACGTCACCTCCTCTTCATCGCCGGGCATCGCTTCGTCTTCGCGCACCTCACTCGAGAGGTACATGAGTCGCACGGTCCGTCGGACACGTTGGCGCGCCGCGGCCAGGGCGGCCGCCTTCACACGATTGTCACGCTCCGCCGCCTCCCGCACGCTCGTGACGCTCGTCCACTCCGCGACGGCCATGGAGAACGCTCCCCCAAGCAGGCCTGCGACACCCGTCAGCACGAGCGCTCGGGTGTCTACGGTGACGCCCGCAATGCCCATCATCAGGCTGAGGTTCGAGGTGAGGCCGTCGCTCGCGCCGAGGACGGCGGCGTGGAGCGTCTCGCTGCCGCAGCGCGGCGGTTCGGCGTGCGGACACGTGAGGTGCGCGAAGGCCGTGCCGGGTGGCGGCTCGTGCATGTCCCCAGCCTGCTGCGTCGTCTCTGGGCGCGGCGCGTGTGCTTCCGTCCGCTCGGGCATCTCGTCCTCCACCTCGAACCGGGGACGAGCTGCAAGAGCTACACCCGACCGGTCGAAAGCGTCCTGGCTCGCCAAGTGAAGCGAGGCATCGCGGTCAGTGAGGCGATTTGCGGCGTGCTGCGTCGCACTCGGTCACTGAGCGCCGCGTACGTCGGCGGGGGGCAGGCTGCTGCGCGACTCCGGCACTGACTCATCGATGAGGCCCTGGATTCGCTTCAGGTTCCTCTCCAGCGTGTCAGCGAGCCGCGCGCTCTCCCCCAGGTCGACTCGTGAGCGCAAGAGCGTGAGCGCCATCATCGCCGACGCAAGCGGATTGCGGAGCTGGTGCGCAGCGCGCCAGACGTCCTGGTCTCGCTCGCGCAGGCGAATCTCCGTTGCCCTCGCGACGGCGGCGTTGACGTGCGACGCCAGCGTGAGCTGCTCCGCAGGCGAGATGACGACTCCGCGGTCGTTTGCGAGCTCCAGGATGAGCGTGTGCAATGCCCCGAACGCGCGCGTCTCGGCGACGACGTCCCCGCCGCCCGCGGCGTCGTCATCCTCCTCGGCACGCGGCCGCGCGAGCGAGGGAACGTCCTCCAGCGCCGCGGCTGCAACCGCCGCACGGAGCTCGTGCAAGAAAGGTGAGATTCGCTCCGTCGATCCGGCGCGAGGCGGTCCGTCCGCGTTCGCCGCGCTCGTCCAGCACGCGAGCAGCTTCTCCTCGTACTCGTCGATCACATCCTTGACGTGCTGCACGTGTTCGCTCCTCTCGATGCCTCGCGCGGTGCTCGCGGCCTGCGGTCCCGAGCGTTGATCACGACGACTCCCGGCGGCGGTCGTCCGACCACTTCTCGGCCTTGCGATACAGTGTCCTCCGATCGATGCCGAGCGCCTGGGCCGTGCGCGACTTGTTGCCATGGAACACGGCGAGCACGCGCTCGACGTAGCGACGCTCGAGCTCGACGAGCGTCACGATCTCCACCTCGTCGTTCGCAGACACGACGAAACGCCCCGACTCGTACGAGCGAATTCGCTCGGGCAGGTCGTCGACCGTGAGCTCCGCGAAGCGCGCGAGCGCGACCCCTCTCGCGATGCAGTTCTCGAGCTCGCGGACATTCCCTGGCCAGTGATAATCCATCAGTCGCTTCGCCACCTCCGTCGACAGGCGAAGCGGCGGCTTCCCCGCCTGCACGCCGCTCGCCGCGAGGAAGTGCTGCGCGAGCTCGAGCACGTCGCGGTCGCGCTCACGGAGCGCAGGAACGACGATGCGGACGACGTTGATTCGATAATAGAGGTCCTCGCGAAACCGCTTCTCGACGACCTCGTCCTCGAGCTCACGATTGCTCGCGGTGATGACGCGCGCATCGAACGGCACCTCGTGGTTCGAGCCGACCGGCCGCACGGCCTTCTCCTGCAAGGCGCGCAGGAGCTTTGGCTGCAGCTCGATCGGCAGCTCACCGATCTCGTCGAGGAAGAGCGTCCCGCCGTTGGCCTGCACGAAGAGACCGACCCGCTCGGTCCGCGCGTCGGTGAAGGCGCCGCGGGCATGACCGAACAGCTCGCTCTCGAGCAGCGTCGGCGGGACCGCGGCGCAGTTGATCGCGACGAACGGACCACTCTTCCGGCGGCTCGTCTCGTGAACATACCGCGCCGTCACCTCCTTCCCGACGCCGGTCTCACCTTCGATGAGGACGGGAACCTCGCTGCCCGAGAGACGCCCGACGACGTCGTGGACGCGCCGCATCGCGCGGCTCGAGCCGACGATGCCGCCAGGCTTCGAGGCGCTGTCGACCACCTCGCGGAGCCGGACGAGCTCAGTGTGAGCGCGCTTGTGCTCGATCGCTCGCTCGATGCTCAGCGACAGCAGCTTCGGCTCGATTGGCTTGGTGATGAAGTCGTAGGCGCCCGCACGCATGGCCGCGATCGCCGCGTCCATGCTGCCGAGCCCGGTCACGACGATGACGGGCAAGTTCGGGTGAATTGCGGCGATGCGATGGCACACCTCCAGCCCGTCCATCTCCTTCATGCTCAGGTCGGTCAGGACCGCGTCGAAGTCCTCCGACCCGACTCGCTCGAAGGCGTCGCTCGACGACGTCGTCGCCACAACCTCGGCCCCTTCGGCGCTGAGCGCCATCGAAAGGAGCTCACACATGTCCGGCTCGTCGTCTATGACCAGAATCCGCGCTCCCATAGGTCAGCTCCTCTCCGGCCGCGGCCGGGCCGAACGATCAGACGTGCATTCCCCGAGTCGCGCGACTGTCTCGACAAGTTTGTCCAGCTGCAGGGGCTTTGACAAGTGGTCCTGGAAGCCGGCAGCGAGAGCGATTCGTGCATCATCGCGTGACGCGAAGCCGGTGACGGCCACAGCGGGAGTGCCGCCACCTTCCTCTGCCGGGAGCTCCCGTATCCTACGCACGAGCGTAAGCCCGCTCACGAGCGGCATCCCGATGTCGGTGATGATGACGTCTGGCTTGAGGTCACCGAAGCGCCGCCATGCGTCGTCCGCCGACGACGCCGTCGTCACCCTGGCGCCGCGACCACTGAGGAATTCCTGGACGAGCTCGCGCGCGTCGGCCTCGTCGTCGACCAGCAAAATGTGAAGCCCGAGCAAGTCTGGGCCCTGCGGAAGCGGCGTGCCCGCGCGCATGAGCCTGTCCGACGGCTGACGCTGGGCGGGGAGTGTTAGCGTGAGCGAAGCGCCTGTTCCGGGCCCGTTGCTCTCGGCGACGACCGAGCCGTCGTGAAGCTCGGCGATGTGACGGACGATGGCCAGACCGAGGCCGAGCCCGCCGTACGACCGGGTCGTCGATCCGTTGGCTTGCCGGAAGGGGTCGAACACATGAGGAAGAAAATCGCGTCGGATGCCGATCCCCGTGTCCGTGACGCGTACCGACACCGTTTCGTCGTTCCGGAGCAACACGATCGAGACCTTTCCGCCCGGCGGCGTGAACTTGATCGCGTTCGCGAGCAGGTTGCCGAGAGCCTGCTCGAGCCGTCGAGCGTCGCCGACGATCTCGTCGACGTCGATGTCGAGGTCGCTGTCGACGGAGATCCCCTTTGTGACCGCGGTTGGTCGAGCGCCTTCGATGACCGCCTCGGCGATCTGACGGAGCGAGACGACCGCGGTCTCGAGCGTGACCTTGCCGGCGATGATCCTCGACACGTCGAGTATGTCCTCCACGAGCGAGCACTGGAGCTGTGCGTTCCTGTAGATTGTCTCGAGCGCATGCGCCGCGCGCTCGTCGTCGAGCGTCCCCTTTCGTAGCATCTGAACCCACCCCATGATTGCGTTCAGCGGGGCTCGCAGCTCGTGCGAGACCGTGGCGAGGAACTCGTCCTTGGCGCGGTTCGACGCCTCTGCCTCCTCGCGCGCCCGTTGCTCATGCTCGAGGAGCTGCGTGCGGAGGTCGTCCATCCGCTTCCGCTCGTCGATGTCGGTCGCAGTCACGACCCAGCCGGAGATCGAGCCGTTCGTCTCATGCTCCGGAAGAGCCCGCCCGAGGTGCCAGCGGTACTCACCATCGTGGCGCTTCAGGCGATACTCGTGCTCCCACGGCGCCCCCACCCGTCGTGCCGCGCTCCACGTCTCTCGAGTCGCCTGAAGGTCCTCCGCGTGAATGAAGCGCTCGTCGATCACGTCGCCGCACGGCTCGCTCGGGAACCCCGAGTACACCGTCCAGGCGTGATTGCAGTAGCGCATCGCGCCCGTCGGCCCGACGGCCCAGACGACGACGGGCACCGACTCCGCGAGACCGCGGTAACGCTCGTCGCTCTGACGCCGCAGCGTCGCGAGCTCCTGAGCGCGCAGGAGCCGATCCTGCTCCTGTATCCGCCGACCGCGGAGATACAGGTCGACGAAGACGCTCACCTTGGACCGTAGAACGTGCGGCTCGAACGGCTTCACAAGGTAGTCGACCGCGCCGAGCGCATAGCCCTTGAAGACATGCTTGGGCTCCCCACTGATCGCGGTGACGAAGATGACGGGGGTCTGCGCGATGCGCGGGTGCGACTTGATGAGCGCGGCCGTCTCGAAGCCGTCCATGCCGCCCATCTGGACGTCCACCAGCGCGAGGCAAAACTCGTCGCTCAACATGTGTCGGAGCGCCTCCTCGCCGGAGGTGGCCCGTACGAGCCGGTGGCCCAGCGGAGCAAGGACCGCCTCCAGGGCGAACAGATTCGCCGGCGTGTCGTCCACAAGCAGGATGCTCGGGGACGACTCTGGGATCGGCAGCGTGAGCTGCCCGGAGTTCTTCCGCCTATCGCTTTCGTTCATACGCCCCCCCTCCCTCGCAGGCGTCATCTCAGTGCAGCCAGACGTCGATGACGTCCAGGAGCCTCACCGTGTCGATCGGCTTGGGCAGATAGTCCGACGCCCCCGCACGAATGCAGCGCTCACGATCCTCCTTCAGCGCCTTGGCCGTCACCGCGATGATCGGGGCCGCGTTGTAGCGCTGGTCGCTGCGGATCGCCTTGATGGCCTCGAAGCCGTCCATCTCGGGCATCATGATATCCATCAGGATGACGCCGATATCCGGCGTCTGGCGCAGCGCCTCGAGCGCGCGTCGTCCGTTTTCTGCGTAGAGCACCTGGAGCCCCTTGCCCTCGAGCGCGCTCGACATCGCGAAGACGTTCCGAACGTCGTCGTCGACGACGAGCACTTTCCTCGTCCGCAGCGATAGCACCGGGCCCGCATCCATCAGCTCGGCGCGAGTGCGCAACGGGAGGTCTTGCACACGTCTGTGCAAGAAGAGGCACGCGTCCGAGAGGAGCTGGGACGGAAGCTCGTCGGAAGTGCGGACGACGAGCGAGTCGACGTAGAGCCGCGCAGACTGCTGCTCGGCCGCCGTGAGGGAGCTCTGCGTGCAGACGATCACGGGCACGTGCGCGAGCGACGGCCGTGTTTTCACGTACTCCGCCAGTGCGAGACCTTGCTCGTGGTTCGCAGACCGGAGTCCGAGCACCAGGCAGTCCACCTGCCGCGTCTCGAGGCGCTGTCGCGCGTCGGCGAGCGACGCGACCGCCGTAGCCTCCACGTCCTCGCCTTCGCCGAGGCGTGCGACGAGCCGCTCGCGCTCGCTCGGCTCCTCGTCGAACACCACGAGCTGTCGCACGCCCCTCTCGACGTACCCAGCCATCCTCGCGAACGTCCTGTCGAGCGTCTCCTTGTCGACAGGCTTGTCGAGATACGCGAAGGCGCCGCGGGTCGAGCCTGCGCTCTTCTCGACGACGGAGATGACCTCGATTGGAATGTGGCGAGTCCGCGAGTTCTTCTTCAGGTGGTCGAAGACCGAACGGCCATCGATCACCGGGAGCTGAACGTCGAGCGTGATCGCGTCGGGTTGGAACTCGTTGGCCATCGCGATGCCGGTGTCGCCACGGTTCGCGATGATGGCTTTGAAACCGCGCTCTGCCGCCATGTTCAGGAGAATCCGCGCGAACTTGTCGTCGTCCTCGATGATGAGGACGACGCGATCTCCGTCACGGAGGCGCTCGCGGTCGTCGACGATCGACGGCCCCGCGTCGAGCGAAGCCTCCGGAACCTCGGCCAGGTACGCGCCGGGCGTCTGTCCGCCGAGACGCCGCTCGCTCGGGACGTCTTCGACCGGCACGTACTCGCTCGGCAGGTAGAGCGTGAACGTACTCCCGCTCCCGGGCTGGCTCACCACCTGGATCTCGCCTCCGAGGAGTCGAGAGATCTCCCTGCTGATCGAGAGCCCCAGCCCGGTGCCTCCGTAGTGTCGGCTCGTCGTGCCGTCCGCCTGCTGAAACGCTTCGAAGATGAGGCGCTGCTTGTCCTTCGGGATGCCGATGCCGGTATCCGTCACGCGGAACGCGATCACGTGCTCCGCACTCGCCAGGGCACGGTTGCTGAACGTGCGCGTGTCTGCTCGCGCCATACGCAGCGTCACTCCGCCCTTGTTCGTGAACTTGAACGCGTTCGAGAGCAGGTTCTTCACGACCTGCTGGAGGCGCTGCGGGTCGGTGCGCATGGTCGCGGGAAGGTCCCGGGCGCACTCGACGTGGAACTCGAGCGATTTCTGGTCCGCGACGGGCCGGAAGCTCCGCTCGACGAAGTCGAGAATGTCGACGAACTGGAGGTTGCGGGGCTCCACCAGCATCTTGCCGGCCTCGACCTTCGACAGGTCGAGGATCTCGTTGATGAGCGCGAGCAGGTCGCCGCCTGAAGCGTGGATCGTCTTCGCATATTCGACCTGCTTCGCCGTCAGGTTCAGCTCGGGGTTGTCCGAGAGCAGCTTCGCCAGGATGAGCAGACTGTTGAGCGGTGTCCGCAGCTCATGCGACATGTTGGCGAGGAATTCGCTCTTGTACGTCGAGATGAGCGCGAGCTGCTGCGCCTTCTCCTCGACGGCGATGCGCGCCTGCTCGACCTCGCGGTTCTTCTCTTCAACCTTCCGGTTCTGCTCGGCGAGGAGTCGTGCCTTCTCCTCGAGCTCGAGGTTCGTTCGGCGCATCTCCTCCTGCTGCGACGTGAGCTCCTTCGACTGGCTCTGTAGCTCCTGCGTCAGCTTCTGCGACTGACCGAGGAGCTCCTCCGTCCGCATGTTCGCCGTGATCATGTTGAGCACGACGCCGATGCTCTCCATGAGCTGGTCGAGGAAGATTTGATGAATCGCGCTGAATGGATGGAACGACGCGAGCTCGATCACCCCCTTCACCTGACCCTCGAAGAGTACGGGCAGAACGATGATGTTGTGCGGCGGTGCCTCTCCCAGCCCGGAGCTGATGAGGATGTAGTCGTGCGGAACGCGCGTGAGCAGGATCGTCTTCTTCTCCTTCGCGCACTGGCCGACGATGCCCTCGCCGAGACCGAAGCAGTTGGCGACGTGCTTTCGTTCGCGGAACGCGTAGCTGCTCGTCAGGCGCAACGTCGGATCGCGGGCCTCGAGATCGACGGTGTAGAACGCGCCGTGGTGCGCCGAGACGAGTGGCGTCAGCTGCGACATGATCATCTCGGAGACGGTTCCGAGGTCCTTCTGGCCCTGCATCATGCCGGAGAACTTCGCCAGGTTCGTCTTCAGCCAATCCTGCTCCGTGTTCTTCTGGGTCGTCTCCTTGAGGTTGACGATCATCTGGTTGATGTTGTCCTTGAGCAGCGCGACCTCGCCCTGCGCCTTGACGTCGATCGATCGCGTGAGGTCGCCCTTGGTCACCGCGGTCGCGACGTCCGAGATCGACCGCACCTGCGACGTGAGGTTCGCCGCCAGCTGGTTCACGTTGTCGGTCAGCTGACGCCAGGTACCCATCGCGCCGGGGACCTTCGCCTGTCCGCCAAGCTTTCCCTCGATGCCGACCTCGCGCGCGACCGTGCTCACCTGGTCGGCGAACGTGCCGAGCGTGTCGCACATGTTGTTGATGGTGTCCGCCAGCGCAGCGATCTCCCCCTTCGCCTCGACCCCGATGAGCTTCTGCGACACGTCGCCGTTGGCGACCGCGGTGACGACCTTCACGATACCGCGCACCTGGGTCGTGAGGTTCGAGGCCATGAAGTTCACGTTGTCCGTGAGATCCTTCCAGGTGCCCGCCACCCCGGGCACGCGCGCCTGACCACCCAGCTCTCCCTCGACGCCGACTTCTCGCGCGACCGTGCTCACCTGCTCGGCAAAGACCCCGAGGGTGTCGGTCATGTTGTTGATCGTCTCGGCGAGCGCGGCGACCTCTCCCTTCGCGTCGACGACGAGCTTCTGACGCAGATCCCCGTTGGCCACGGCGGTGACGACCTTCACGATGCCGCGCACCTGAGTCGTCAGGTTCGACGCCATGAAGTTCACGTTGTCGGTCAGATTCTTCCAGATGCCGGCCACGCCGGGCACATACGCCTGACCGCCGAGACGGCCCTCGGTCCCGACCTCGCGCGCGACGCGCGTGACCTCGCTCGCGAACGAGTTGAGCTGATCGACCATCGTGTTGATTGTGATCTTCAGCTCCAGGATCTCGCCGCGGACGTCGACGGTGATCTTCTTCGAGAGGTCCCCGTTCGCGACCGCCGTCGTAACGGCGGCGATGTTTCGAACCTGCCCCGTGAGGTTCGACGCCATCGAGTTCACGTTGTCGGTGAGGTCTTTCCACGTCCCGCTCACACCCTTCACTTCCGCCTGCCCGCCGAGCTTCCCTTCGTTCCCGACCTCCTTCGCGACCCGCGTCACCTCCGAAGCGAACGACCGGAGCTGGTCGACCATCGTGTTGATCGTGTTCTTCAGCGCGAGGACCTCGCCCTTCGCGTCGACGGTGATCTTCTGCGAGAGGTCGCCGTTCGCGACGGCTGTCGTCACCTTCGCGATGTTCCGCACCTGGTCGGTCAAGTTGGCCGCGAGGACGTTCACGTTGTCAGTCAGGTCCTTCCAGACCCCGGACACCCCCTTGACCTCTCCCTGGCCACCAAGCTTCCCCTCGGTCCCTACGTCCTTTGCGACGCGAGTCACCTCCGCCGCGAACGAATTGAGCTGGTCGACCAGTGTATTGATCGTGCTCTTGAGCTCGAGCACCTCTCCCTTGGCGTCGACGGTGATCTTCTTCGAGAGATCGCCCTTCGCGACGGAGGTGGTCACCTCGGCGATGTTGCGTACCTGTGCCGTGAGGTTGTTGGCGAGCAGGTTGACGTTGTCGGTCAGGTCTTTCCACGTACCCGCCACGCCGGGCACTTGCGCCTGCGCGCCAAGCGAGCCCTCGACACCGACCGTCCGGGCGACGTCCGTCACCTGCTCGGCGAAGACTCCGAGGGTCGTCGTCATCCCGTTTATCGTGTCGGCGAGCGAGGCGATCTCCCCCTTCGCGTCGACCTTCAGGCGCTGCGTCAGATCTCCGTTCGCGACGGCCGTGACGACGCGCCCGATCCCTCGGACCTGCGTCGTGAGGTTCGAAGCCATGAAATTGACGTTGTCGGTGAGGTCCTTCCAGATCCCGGCAACGTCCTTCACGTCGGCCTGACCACCTAGCTTGCCCTCGGTCCCGACCTCCTTCGCCACGCGCGTGACCTCGGCAGCGAATGACTTCAGCTGATCGACCATCGTGTTGATGGTGTTCTTGAGCTCGAGCACCTCCCCCTTCACGTCCACGGTGATCTTCCGCGACAAGTCTCCCTTCGCGACCGAGGTCGTGACGTCCGCGATGTTCCGAACTTGCGCCGTCAGGTTCGAGGCCATCGAGTTGACGTTGTCGGTCAGGTCTTTCCACACCCCCGAGACGCCGCGCACTTCCGCCTGTCCGCCGAGCTTGCCTTCGGTGCCGACCTCCTTCGCGACGCGCGTGACCTCGGCTGCGAACGAGTTGAGCTGGTCGACCATCGTGTTGACCGTGTTCTTGAGCTCGAGCACCTCCCCCTTCGCGTCGATGCTGATCTTTTTCGACAGGTCGCCGTTCGCCACCGCGCTGATGACGCGAGCAACCTCCGTCGTGGGCTGTACGAGGTCTCCGATGAGCGCGTTGATCGCCCCCATGCTCGTCTGCCACTGACCGGCTGCGTCCCCGCCAAGCGCCACGCGCTCGTTCATTCGACCTTCTCTGCCCACCACCCGTTCGACACGCTCCATCTCGCTCGCGAGGAGGGCGTTTCGCGTCACCATGTGGTTGAAGGCGTCGGCGATCTCGGCCATGATCCCGCCCTGCGTGGAGGGGAACAGGCGGACGCCGAAGTCGCCGCGGTCCGCGGCTCGCAGCGCGAGCAGCAGATGACGGAGATCGTGTTTGGCGTCCTCATTTCGGCGCCTCGGTCTGGTGCGTGCAGACTGGCCACCGACGGGGTCGGACCCCTTCGCCTTCGTGTCACGAGGCGTCGCCTTGTCTTCCATTCTGCCTCCAACCGAGAGGGCGCGTGCACGTCCAGTGCCGCCACAGCAGGGCGCTCGTTTGCCACAGATTTCATGCTCGAGCCGCTGCCGACTCGTGACATTTGGCCACAGTGAGGCCGGCGGCCTCGCAACCGATCTCCTCGCTTACATAACCTGGGCACGGCTCCTGCTTCGTGCATGAGCGAGGTCTTCATGGTTGCAGGGAGTCATCTGCCTCACGGCACAGTCTTCGTGGCGGATGACGACGACGACCTGCGCGCAATCATCGTCGACGCGCTCCGTGCAGACGGATACACGGTCGTGGAAGCGCGCGACGGTCTCGAGCTTCTGATGCTGATCGAGGACACTCTGGGTACTCCGGAGGCGCGACCAGACCTTGTCATCGCCGATGTGCGAATGCCGCATCTCAGCGGCCTGGGCGTGCTCGACCACCTGAAGCGGGCGCACGTAAATCTTCCCGTCGTCCTGATGACGGGCTTCGCGCAGGGCTCGGTCGAGGTCGTCGCGAAGCGTCTCGGGGCTCTCGGCGTCCTGACCAAGCCGTTCGATGTGGACGTTCTCCGGAAGGCCGTGCTCAGAGCGAAGGGCGAGGACGATAAATAGCTCGTGAGGTGGACAGCGTGCGCGCATTGGTAACGTGGCCTTTCGCCGCATTTGCACCGCCTCGCCTCGGGGCAACGGGCCGGGTTTCGCACTGCGCACGATGATGAGGTGAGGCAGGATGCGGCACACGTCGTGCCTAGTAGACACTCATGATAAATCAAGGGATCGCACTCGAGGCTTATGGGCGCACCGACATCGGCCGCGTCCGTGACAGCAACCAGGATGCGTTCGTCATCGCCGATCTCGGCGGGTCACAACCCATTCACGCGATGCTCCGGCCGCTCGAGATGGAGGTCGGCGAGCGTGGTGTCTTGCTGGCAGTCGCCGACGGGATTGGCGGCGCGCACGCGGGAGCGGTCGCCAGCGCCCTGACACTGGAGTGGCTCCGCCGATCGCGGGGAGGTGGAAAGCCGAGCGCCGCGGAGGCGAACCTCACTCCGAGCGTGGAGCGCGCGAACCGGAGGGTCTGGGAGACGATCGACGGACCGGAGCGTGACGGGAGAGCCGCAGCGCTCGCCGCCGTGCTCATCGATGGTACCGACGCGTTCGTCGCCGAGGTTGGAGAGTCTCGCGCATACGTTCAGCGCGGCTCGCACCTCACTCCACTGGCGCACGACGAGAGCTGCATGAACGTCATGCAGGATGCGGGGAATGTGATCCGCGAGCGCGTTGGTAGCTTCCAGTACAAGAACGTCATCCAGCAAGCGCTCGGGGCGGACCCGGACGCGGTGCTTGCTCTGAATCGCTTCGCGCTCCAGCGCGGTGACCGGATCCTCCTCTGCTCCGACGGCCTCACCCGTGAGCTCGATGAACGCGACATTCGGGCGATCCTCGCGACGACGCCGATCCTGGACGTCGCGTGCGCGCGGCTCATCGAGCTCTCCAACTCGCGCGGCGGCCAGGACAACGTCACGGTGCTCGTCGCAGATGTCTCGGGCGAGCGCCTTCAAGACTTCACTGCGTAGGCCGAGCGCGACTCCACGAAACTGCGCCCGCATCTCGTCGGAGCCCTCGACCTCACCTGCTCAGTGCTTGAGCTTCGGTCGGTCGAGCGGGTACACGCGGACGATATGAGGGCTCGTCTCGAGCGGGATCTCACCCGACATCGGCGCTGGTCGCAGCGCATCGAGGAGCGTGGTCAGGCTCGCGAGGTCGAGCGGTTTTCCGACGACGAGGGAGCCGCCGCGCGGCGCCCTCTCCGGCACCGCGGAGAGAAAAACGACGGGAACGGCTCGGAGCTCGGGGCGGCGATCGAGCGCCGCGAAGAGCACCCACCCGTTCATCACTGGCATCAGCAGATCGATGACCATGACGTCGGGGACGAGCGACTCCAGCATGCCGACCGCCTGTACGCCGTCGGCGGCCTGAACGACGCGGTAGCCCTCCTCCTGCAAGACTTCGGCGAAGAGGGCGCGAAAATCACCATCGTCGTCGACGAGGAGCGCAATGGGCGGTCGCATGGGATCCTTCTCGGAGGTCGGGTGGGGATCCACCGTATCCAGCAAGGACCGGGCCGTGCGTAGCTCCACGCGCGCGAAGCGAGCGCGTGTAGCGCGACGACTCCATGGGGCGCGTTGCTACGAGACGGTGCCGAGGAACGTGCGTGCGACGCGCCGAAATCGAGCACGTCGCGGCTCTCGCGGGGCTGGTGCGACGGGGTTTGAAGCTTCGTTCCGTTCGACGCGAGATGTATACTGCGACTTTGTCACGAACGGGTCTCGGGATGGCGCAAGGCAGCTGCTCCACGGTGCTGATGCTCGTCGATGACGAGCCCCTGTTTCTCGACGCCTTGCGCCGTTTCGTCCCGAAGGAGATGGGCTGCGTCGTCGCGAGCTCCGTCCATGCGGCGCTAGAGATCCTCGCCTCGACCCCTTCGCTCCACGGCCTCGCCGTCGACGTCACCCTGCCCGACGGTTCCGGCCTCGACATCCTCGAGGTGTGGGTGAAGGAGCACGTCCACGCACCCACGCTCGTCATGACCGGCGCGTCGAGCAACGCGGTCATCGCGAACCGTGCATGCCTCCAGAACAGCAGGTTCCTCGCCAAGCCCTTCGGCAAGGCAGAGTTCGACACCTTCACTTCGGACGTCATGCTGGCTCGGTGGCCCGTCCCCCGCGCGATCGCTCGCGAGTTCTCGGTCTACGTGCTCGACAACGACCTCTCCGCCGCCCAGGCCGACCTGCTCGCGAAGTACGTCAGTCGCGTGCCGCGCCGGGAGCTCGCCGAGGCGCTCGAGATCTCGGAGAATACCCTCAAGACGCGGGTGCGGCAGCTCTGCGCGAAGCTCGGTGTCGCTAGCCTCGAAGAGGCATACGAGGCGATGCGTCGCGGCTGATGAACCGCAGACGGTACGTGGGTTGCGCGCAGCGGCGCGTGGCGCTCAGGGAGCGGTCTCGCCCATCAAGCTGACGTAACGCGCGATCGACGCTTTCACATCCGCCGGCACGTCGAGGAACTCGACGCCGAGCGCGCGAAGCCCTCGTGGGTCGTCTTGCCTCGCCGCCTTGTGCCAGCGCACCTGCACGTCTACGGACGCGACCGTGCCCTCGATGGGGAGCGCGAACCGCAGCGTCGCGCGCGTGTCCGTCGGACAGACCTGGTGGCACACCACGAGCAGCCCGCCGGTCGAGATGTCCTCCGTCCGGCCGTCGATGGTGAGGTCTCCCATCAGGATGCGCACCGGAGTGACGTAGGGCGCACGTGGCAGCTTGCGACGAGCCCCCTCCGCGACACGCGATGCTGTCTCCGGTGCTCCCGACGCCGACGGGCGCGGGCCGAAGAGCTCGGTGTGCTCGCGAGCGTTCGGAAGTGCGGCGCGGATCGCCTTCGCGAAGTCCTTCATCCACCCGAAGCGGTCCGGGCGCTCCTTCGCCATCGCCTGAAGGACGATCGCGCCAAGCCCGGCCGGACCCGTCGCGAGCTTCGGAGGGGGATCGGTCGAGCAGACGGCGAGCAGCACCTCGGGATACGTGCCCTCGTAGGGCATTCGGCCGCTCAGGCATTCGAACATCAGGACGCCGAGAGCATAAATGTCGCTGCGGTTGTCGATGTCCTCCAGCGCCAGGAGCTGCTCGGGCGCCATATAAGCAGGCGTCCCGATGAGCGCCCCGATCCCGGTGAGCCTCTCCTTCGATGCCTCGAGCCGGGCGAGGCCGAAGTCCACCAGCTTGATTACCTCGTGCCGAGCGTGATCCTTGACGATGAGGACGTTCGACGGCTTCACATCGCGGTGGACAATGCCCGCGGCGTGAGCGGCGTCGAGCGCGGCGGAGAGCTGCAGAGCAATCGCGACCGTATCCTCCACGGTGAGCTTGCCGCGCGTCGCGATGAGTCCCTCCAGTGTTCGGCCCTCCAGCATCTCCATGACGACGAAGGGGGTCCCGTCCTGCAGGAAGCCACCGTCGAGCACCTCGACGACCCCTGGATGGGTCACGGACGCGAGCGCCCTCGCCTCTCGCGCCAGCCGCGCGTTGAGCTCCGGACGTTGGCCAGCAGGGGAATCCTGCGCGATGACCTTGAGCGCGACGCTCCGACCCGTGAACTGGTGAACGGCCTCGAATACCAGCCCTCTCACCCCGCGACCGAGCTCTCGACGGAGCTCGTAGCGATCACCGACGACATCGCCCACGTGAAGGTCGATCGGGCCCGAGTGGCCAACGTGACTGGGTGTCGCGGCAGAAGGGTCGGTCATGGCTCCGCGAGCATATGTAGCCGCACGCTGTGACAGCCTATACCATGAGCCCCTGCCCGGATCATGCTTCGCGTACTCCTCGTCGACGACAGCGCCTCGGTACGGCAGCTCCTGACGGAGCGGCTCTCCGCAAGGGGTTACACGGTGACCGCGGTCGCCGATCCGCTCGTCGCAGCCGAGCTCGCGCTCGGGCAGCCGCCCGACGTGGTGGTGACCGACATGTGGATGCCCGGCGTGTCCGGCGTCCAGCTGTGTCGCCTGCTCCGCGCGGAGCCGCGAACGGCGCATGTGCCGGTCGTGCTCATCACCACGGACTCACAACGGCGATCGCGCTTCTGGGCGCGCACCGCGGGGGCGGCGGCGTTCGTCGCGAAGGCGGACGCGACCGCGCTCTACGAGACGCTGGCGCGACTCGCGCGCGAGTTCCCACCGCTGCCCGCCGAGTCCATCCGCCCCGCGTCACGGACGCCGATGCAGCACCGTCTGTTCCAGAGGCTGGATCTCGCGCTCTTCGAGTCAGTCGTCGCGGGCGAGATTCGATCGCTCGCGCACGACAAGGGCGACGCCGAGAGCGTCTTCAACGGCCTCATCGCGCTCCTCTCCGAGGCTGGCGGCTACACCTGGCTCGCGCTCCATGTTCGCGCTCCGTCGCGCTTCTTCCTCCACGCGCACCCTGACGCCACGACTGACGCGGAGGCCGCAGCGCGTGCGGCCCTCGGCGTGCCGGCGGATATCGAGGCGACCACCGTGTCGGATGGCCGCACGCTCGAGGGTCGTGCCGTCGCCCCGATCCTGGTGGACATCCACGCGAGCGGCGCGGTCGTCGGAACACTGGCGTTCGGGCCGAACCCACGCGGAGCTTCGCGCGAGGACCGGGAGCTCGTGACGATCGCCGCTGCCGAGCTCGGCGGACCGCTCCGCATCGTCGCGCTCGTCGAGCAGACACGACAGCTCGCGATGACCGACTCGCTCACCGGCCTCCTCAACCGCCGCGCGTTCGGCGACGCGCTCGCGCGGGCGCTGGCCGTGTTCGACCGCTACGGGGACGCGCTGTCAATATTGCTCCTGGACGTCGACCACTTCAAGCGCGTGAACGACACTCGTGGGCACGACGCGGGTGACGCCGTGCTCGTCGGGATCGCGACCGCACTCCGAGCAGCCGCACGCAGGACCGACTTCGTCGCGCGCTGGGGCGGCGAGGAGTTCATTCTTGGTCTGACACACACGCCGAGCGCCGCGACCGCCGCGGGTCCGATGATCGCCGCCGAACGCGTGCGTAGGGCGATCATGGACCGACCGTTCGAGCTGCCGGGCGGCCAGACCATCAGCGTCACGGTGTCCGTCGGAGTCTCGCGAGCGCGACGCGGAGACACGGAGGCGGAGGTCATCGCCCGCGCCGACGCGGCGCTTTACCGCGCCAAGTCGCTCGGCCGGAACCGGTGCGAGGCGTCGGACGACGACCGCTGCTAGATCACTGGTCTACCGTCGGGCGCGCGAGGGCAGCGCCCTTTCGAGACCTTGCGGCGCCGCCGGACCAGGATCGCAAAGGCTGCGCAGGCGACCGGCGCCGCTCCAGACGGTGCCCCACGGCCCACGCTGCACCCACCCGTCTCTGCGGGTGCGGGCGTCGGGTCTGCGTCGGCTCTCGGCGTGCTTCGTGGGCCTGCGTCGCGCGTGCCGCTTTCTCGTCCGGCATCCATCATCCTCGAGGGGGTGCCAGAAGTCGCGTCGGCTTTGCCCGCAGCGCCTGCGTCTGCGGTGCATGTCTGAGCGGGACTGTGCGTACATCCGCTCGTCGGATCGCAGCGATCGACCGTGCATGCTTCGCCGTCGTCGCAGCTGCCGCACGAAACGCATGACGCCGCGCCCGCCGCCGAATAGGTCCCGGCCGCACATGCGGTACAGGCGGTCGCCGCAGGACCCGTCGCATAGGTACCCGCAACGCAGGGCACGCACGCCGAGACTCCGGGGCTCGCCGCAATGGATCCTGGGGCGCAAGCCGTGCATGCGCCCGCGCCGGCGACGGAGACCGTGCCGGCGCTGCAGGTGGTACAGGCTCCCGCCCCCGCGGTCGCGAACGTCCCGCCCGCACACGTCTGACATTCGGCCGAGTCCGACGGCGCAAAGCTCCCGGCGGCGCATGTGGAGCACGTCGTCGCGCCTCCGTCGGAGATCTCTCCGGCCGCGCAGGCCGTACACGCCGACTGTCCCGGAGACATGGCGCTCGTCCCTGGAGCGCACGCAAGACATCCTGTCGACCCCGCGCTCCCCGCGAAAGTGCCAGTCTCGCACATGATGCACGCAGGCGAACCAGCGCTCGCGGTATAGCTGCCCGGGGCACAGGTGAGGCACGTCGCGTCAGCCGTCGCGGTGCAGGCCGTCATCTGCACCGATCCGGCCGCGCACACCGTGCACGCCTGACAGCTTCCGGCAGTCAGAAAGTCGCCGGTCGGACACGCGGTGCAGGCGCTGGGACCCGCCCCCGAGCACGTCGCACAGCTCGGGTCGCACGCTAGGCACTGGGTATCCGCGGTTGGCGTGCATGCTGCGGCCTGATACGTCCCCGGCATACATGCGTCGCAGGTCGGGCAGCTCGTGCCGCTCAGGTACCTTCCGGCGGCGCATGCGCGGCACTGGTTCGCGTTGACGCCCGTGCAGCTCGTGCACGACGGATCGCACGGCGGCAGGAGCGCCCTCACCTCGGGCACGTCATCGACGCGGATGAAGGTGTAGCCGTCGGCCTGGAGCGTCGGAATGATGTACTGGAGCATCGCGAGCGTGTTGCCGTTCGCCCACGAGTACGGGTCATGCGTGAGGATGATGCCCGCACCGACGGCGGCGATGTCCTTCAGATAGGCATCGCCGCACTGCTTCGTGGTCAAGTACCCCGTGCCGTACGCGAGCGCGCCGATCGACGGGCAGCCGAGCGCGACGTCGACCGAGCCGCAGGTGATCTGACCTTGCCAGCACGCCCAGTCCGTCGCCTGACTCGGATAGTTCGTCGAGACTCCGCCGATGTCCCAGTAGATCGGGCCGACGTACTTGTTCATCGACGTGTGCGCGAGCGCGCTGTAGTCGCCCGGGTTGAAATCCCCGTACGGCGTTCGGAACAGGTAGAAGCCCGAGGGGAAGTAGCCCGCGAGGTCGGTGTCCGTCTCGGCGAGCTCGTTGAACACCTGCGTGGGTCCGTCGGGGAGCACCTCGGTGGCCATGTCACGATGCGTCACCGTGTGATTGCCCACGAGATGACCCTGCGCGAGGATCTGCTCGACGATGGCGTTCGCTCCGGCGGTGACCGCGATGTTGTTCAGGTTCGGCAGATCACCGGAGGTCGCGAAGCGGTTTCCGTTGTCGAAGAAGGCTGCGCGAATCGGGACCGCTAGCCCCGACAGGTAGGTGGCTATACCCGCCCCGAAGTCGCCGGGGCCGTCATCGATCGTGAGAGCGAGGGTCTTCGCGGGAAGTGGAACGTTCGCCCAGGGGCCTCCCAGCAGGCCGACATAGCAAGAGCCGGTAGGGTCGCACCCGTCCGCAGCGCCGACGTTCGATAGCGGCTGCGACGTGACGCCGATGTTCTCGCCCGGCGGATGAGTGCTGCATGCGCCCAGGAATGCGGCGCCGAGCAGCAGAACAACGGTTCTCGGCGAGGACCCGCGGACGTGGGGCCGGACCCGTCCCCCGCGGCAGGACACGTGGACAACACGGATTGCGCTCGTAGTTCCCATCCCTGTACCAAGAGAGCCGACGGGGTGAACACAGTCAACGTCGTCCGGTGCGTGTTTGTCGCGTAGAGCTCGTCGACGCGGCGCATTTGCCGGTGATTTGCCGCTGAGCAAGGGGCACGTCGCGAGCGTGACACAACACAGCCGAACGGCGGATCGCGGTCCCGGTCGACGCTCGCCGGGTGACCAGGAACGCTCCGGTCTTTTCACCCTGACCGCTTCAGTCCGGCGGCGCAGAGAGCACGAGGAGCGTCCCGACACCGCCGACGTTGGCAGACACGAACACCGTCGGATGCGACACCGCACCCCCGTCTGCTCCCGTCGCGAGCGCAATGCCGCCAGGGAGGACGATTCCTGCCTGCGAGAGCTCTCCGATCGTGACCGGTGCGCCACCGCCGAGCGGTGCCATCACGACACCGCACCCGGAAGGCGAGTTGGTCGTCCAGTAGAGTGACGTCCCGTCGGTCGCGAGAGCGGTCGGGTTTGCCTGCGCCATCGCGAACGCGATCGGGGTCCCTCCGCTCGCCTCGATGGAAACGATCCGGCCGGTCTGGGTGTCGGGATAGTAGACGACGCCGTTGACCACGACGAGGGGGGTCGGGCCAGTACCCGTGGTGGTCGTCGACGCGAGCGTCGCGGGCACGCCGCTGCTGCCGATCGCGATGCGGAAGAGGGAGCCGACTGCGACCCAGTAGACATACGTCGAATCGACGGTGATGCCGGTAGCCCCGAACTGCTCGGTAATAAGTGTCACTACCGGGCCTCCCGTCTTTGGCATCTGGACGACCGTGTTCTGGGTAGAGTCGGTCCAGTACACGTTGGCGTCATCGACCGCGATGCTGTTCGCGACCTGCACCTTACCCGCGTCGAGGTACGCGACACCGGCGTCGACGGCGGCGAGCCCACCGTCGAGCAGCGTGAAGGTCGACGGCGGGGCGAATGCGCCGATATAGCCGACGCCGCCGATGAAGAGCGAACGGTGATCCGTCGCGAGCGCGAGCGGTGCGCCCGAAAGGTACTGGACGATCCGCTCCGGGTTCGCGCTCGGGACGACGATGTCCCCGGTGAGCACGTTGTTTCCGCCATCGGCGGCGCCCACCCAGTAGACGAGCGGAGAAACGAACGCGAGCGCCGTCATGGCCTGCCCTGGGTCGCCGTCGTCGAGATAGTTCAGGCAGTAGGAGTTCGTGCACTTGCGGCAGCTGATGTTGCAGCCCCCGCAGTTCGAGGCGTTGCTCGTCGTGTCGACGCACGCGCCGTTGCAGACGGTGCACCCCGCGTCCGACCCGGTGTCCGCGTGTGCCGTCATCGCGGCGTCGGGTACGCCGCCATCGCGCCGGGTTGCGTCGCCCTTCCCCAGCGCGGAGTCAGAGCGCGCATCGCGTGCGCTCATCGTCGCGTCGTGGCTCGAGGCGTCAACCGAAACGCCACCGTCGCCCCCACCGGACAGGCCAGCGAGCGACGCGCAGCCAAGCGCTCCCATCGCGAGAGACAGCGTCAGCAGCGCTCTGAGCGTACGCGGTCGAGCTCGCCACCGCATCGCACGTCAGGCTATCCGGTTCTCATCGCGGGCGTGCAGCAACATCACCACGCGCAGGAAAGCATCGCAGTTTTCCCTACAGCGCGACGCGCCCTCGCATCGCTCGATCCACGTCCTCGACGGTGCCGGGTGGGGGACGCGGGAGGGACTCGCGACCGCGGCGAGCGGTGGAGCTGAGACGAGATCACCCCGATCGGGGTGATCTCCGACGACGCTAATCATGCGGCGGCGCAGGAGATCACCCCGATTGGGGTGATCTCGGACGACCCTAATCATACGGCGACGCGCGAGATCACCCCGATTGGGGTGATCCGTTCTGCATGATTCGTGAGCGCTCACCTGTAGTGTCGATGAATCCACCGAAACATAGTTGCCATTCGTGGCACCCGGCTGAGTTGTCGCTATGATGCTGGATGCTGAATGACGGCGCGAACACCGCTCCGCAGAGCCCGATTGCGATCGTTGGTATTGGCTGCCGATTCCCGGGAAGCGTCACCGACACGGAGTCGTTCTGGCGATTGCTCGTAGGCGAGGTGGACGCGGTCACGGAAGTGCCGTCGAGCCGATTTTCGCTCGCTTCGGTGTACGACGATCGACCTCAGACCCCCGGGCGTGTCTCGACGCGCTACGGTGCGTTCCTCGACGGGATCGACCAGTTCGACGCCGACTTCTTCGGCATGACGGCACTCGAGGCGAAGAGCGTCGACCCCCAGCAGCGCATCCTGCTCGAGATCGCGTGGGAGGCGCTCGAGGACGCAGGGATACCGCTCGCCCGCATACCTCGGGCCCGCGCCGGCGTTTACGTCGGGATGATGGCGTCCGACTACGAAGATCGAATGCAGTCACTGGCCACGACGCTCAACGGGTTCGCCCTCAACGGGGGCGGTCGCTACGGCGCGTCCGGTCGACTCTCGTTCTGCCTCGGCCTCCACGGCCCGAGCATGACCATCGACACGGCATGCTCGTCGTCGCTCCTGGCCGTCCATCTCGCGTCACAGAGCCTTCGGCTCGGCGAATGCGACATTGCGTTTGCTGGCGGTGCTCACGTCGTGCTCCAGCCACAGGTGAGTATCTGTTTATCGCAGGCGAACATTCTCGCGCGTGACGGGCATTGCAAATTCGGTGACGCGTCCGCCGACGGCTTCGTGCGCGGCGAGGGAGCGGGCATCGTCCTGCTGAAGCGCCTGGAGGACGCGGTCAAGGACGGCGATCGCATCCATGCGATCATTCGCGGGAGCGGCGTCAACAACGACGGTCACGCGACCCGCACGATGGGGAAGCCGAGCCGACAGAAGCAGCAGGAACTGCTCGACGCCGTGTACCAAGGGTGCGGCGTACTCGCGGAGAGCGTCGACTACGTGGAGGCTCACGGGACGGGCACCGCGGCCGGCGATCCGGTAGAGCTCTCGGCCCTCGGGAGCGTGCTCGGTGTTGCCCGGGCTCGCACAGGCGCGGCGCCGCTCGCCGTCGGCTCCGTGAAGACGAACTTCGGTCATACCGAAGGTGCTTCGGGGATCGCTGGCCTGATCAAGCTGGCGCTTTGTCTCCGGCACCGGACGCTGCCACGAAGCCTCCATTTCCGGACGCCCTCGCCTGCGGTCCGCTGGGCCGACCTTCACGTCGCCGTACAAGCAGCGACGGCGCCGTGGGCGCGAACGGGTCCGCGTTTCGGTGGGGTCAACAGCTTCGGGATGTCGGGGACGAACGTTCACGCCGTACTCGAAGAGGCTCCGTGCGACCACGCCACGACTCGTGCGCATGACGACGTGGACCCGACGCTCGCGAATCATGTTCTCCTGCCGCTCTCGGCAAGAACCGACGCCGCCCTCCGTGAGACCGCTCAGCGGTATCTGGCCTATCTCGACCTTCGACCCGAGCTGTCGCTCGCGAACTTGGCTCACAGCGCTGGCGTCACGCGAGACCATCTGCCGAGGCGCGCGGCGTTCGTCGTCGGGTCGCGCGAAGAAGCTCGTTCGCAGCTGCTCGCCGTCGCATCGGGCAAGCGACGGACGGACGGCGGAACGCGAGACACCAAGCGACGCCGCGTTGCCTTCCTGTTCTCAGGGCAGGGTTCGCAATATGCGGGAATGGGGCGAGGCCTTTACGAGAGCCAGCCGGTGTTTCGCGCGTCGCTCGACGAGTGCGCGCGGCTCCTCGACCCATGGATGCAGATGCCGCTCATCTCGATGCTCTTCGCCGACGACACCTCGGTCTCGTTGCGCGAGACCGGAAACGCACAGCCAGCGCTCTTCGCGCTGCAAGTCTCACTCGCCGCGCTGTGGCGCTCCTGGGGTGTCGTGCCGGACGCCGTGCTCGGTCACAGCGCCGGAGAGATCGCCGCGGCGTGTGTCTCGGGCGTCGTTTCTCTGCCCGACGCGAGCCGCCTCGTCGCGGAGCGCGGTCGGCGGATGCAGGCGCTCCCGGTGGGAGCCATGGCTTCCGTCGAGGCACCTGAATGGCGCGTGAGACAGGCGATCGACGAGACACGCGCCCTCGTGTCGCTAGCAGCGATCAACGGGCCGACACGCGTCACGGTAGCGGGTGGGCCGCACGCGGTCGCTGCCGTCTGTGGAGCACTCGGCGGGGCGGGGTTCAAGAGCAAGCTCCTCGACGTGGCGCGTGCCTTTCACTCGGCGATGATGGAACCGATGCTCGCGGGCTTCGAGGAGCTCGTTCGGGAGGTCAAGCTCTCGACTCCGACGGTGACGCTCGTCTCGAGCGTGACAGGAGCTGCGAGCGACCAGGACTTGCTGACGGCGGCCTACTGGCGCCGACAGATCCGTGAACCCGTACGCTTCTTCGATGGCTTTCAAGCGTTGCGCGAGCTCGGCATCGACACTTTCGTCGAGATCGGTCCTCAGGCGACGCTGCTTCCGATGGCGATGAGTCTCGACGCGGTCGCGGGCCCCGCTTCGAATCGCTGCAGCTGGCTGCCTTCGCTGCGCAAGGGGCGCGATGACGGTCGAGTCATGCTCGAGACGCTCGGCGAGCTTTACGAGCTTGGCTTCGACGTCGAGTGGGCGACCGTCGCCCGGCCTGGCGCGCGCAATCGCGTGCCTCTCCCTCTCTACGCATGGCAACGACAACGCCACTGGATCGAGCCCGGCGAGAGTGAGCAGCGGCTAGCGCGACACGCACGTGCCGCCGCTGAACCCGACGAGGACCTGCTCGCGCGCCCAGACCACGATGACTCTCGGGATGAGAGGCCGCCGCGCTCGAGCGGTACGATGCGAGCCGCGCGCGCGGTCACGCCCGGCGATTCCCTGAGCGCCGTGAGGGATCTCCTCCGCGCCGGCCCGGATACCGCGCCCGACGCATCGCTCGAGTCGATCGGCGTCGACTCGCTGGCCATAGCGATCGTTCGGTCTGCCCTGATGGATGTCCCCGGCGGCGCCGAGCTCGCGCGACGCATCAACACCGGGACCTCTGCCAGTCTCGTCCGGGATTTCATCGATTCGATCGAGCCCGAAGCGGTCTCACGAGCCCACGACGTCGACCACTATCTGGCAGACGCCGCCTGGGTGGTCGTGACGCCAACGTCCGTTCGCAAACGCTCGCAGGAGCATGTGCTCCTCTCGCGCGCAGCGCAGGTGAGCGCATCCTCGGGAGAAATCGTGCTCGCCGAGCTGCGGATGCACACGAGCCATCCGTTCTTCTACGAGCGCGCGCTCGATCACGTACCCGGCCTGTACCTCATCGAGGCCGTGCGACAGCTGTTCAACTGGCGACTGTTCGCCATGACGGGAGCGCTGTCGAGCGGCGGCAGCCTTGATCGTGTGGAGGCCGACTTCTTCCAGTTCGTCGAGCATGACGAGCCTCTGCACATCGTTCTCGCTCCGGACGGCGATGTGTACGCCGCGGATCTGTTCCAGTCCGGCCTCCGGAAGGCGCGCGTGACGATCGCAGCCCGGCGCATCGAAGCTGCCGAGTATGGCCGCGCCCGCGACGCGCAACGTGCGAGGAGAGCTCGATGAGCCGCGCAATTGTCATCGGAGGAGGGATCTCGGGCATCGCGGCGGCGACGCAGCTGTCCGCACGAGGGTTCGAGACGATCATTCTCGAGGCCGACACGACGCTGGGCGGTCGCATGGGCATCCGCAAGGACGGTGAGACGGACGTCGACCTCGGCGGCAGGAACTTCTCGTCGCACGACACGCACCTGGTCCAGCTCCTGGGCACTCTTGGTGTCTCCGAGTTCACCCGCTACCAGATCAACTCGGTCAGCGTGGGAACCCGAAGACCGTTCGACATGCGGACCGACGGAAGCCTGGGCACCCGCGCTGCCCGTGCCCTCCGGAACGTCCTCAGCGCCGGTCCGCTCGATCTTCTGCGGTTGCGAGGCGTCGTCAGCGCGGCCCGGGCCGACTCCCCTCGAGGTGTCGTCGGTGGACCGTACTGGGTTCGTCTCGCCGAGGACTACGGAGATCCCGCGGCCTCGTCGTTCTTCGGCAGCGCGGTCGCGGACCATGTGCTCAGGCCGTGGACGCTGCGCATGATGGCGGCGGAGCCCGAGGAGGTCTACCTGGGGAACCTGGGTCCGCTCCTCGGTCGCGCTCCGGGGCCGCTTCATCGCGTGCAGGGCGGGATGGCGCGGGTCGCGCGCGCGGTCCACGACAGGTTCGACGTTCGGCTCGGCCACGCGGTCGAGCGGGTCGTCATCACCGACGGCCGCGTCACCGGCGTGCTCGGCGTGACGGTCGGCGGCAAGCGTTTCGACGAGGGAGCCGAGCTCGTCGCGGTCGCCACCCCGGCGACCATCGCCGCGGACGTCCTCTCGTCTGTCGCGCCGCTCGCGCGCGAGCTCCGAAACATCGAGTACCGACCGGTGGCGACCGCCGTGGTGGAGTATTCAGACATCCATTTCCCCGGCAACGTTGGCGGACTGTTTCTCCCACGAGGATCCGCGCTGAGCCACGTCGCGAAGTACGACGATTCCAATCGAGTCCGCTTCTCGTTCGCAGGAGTCGCGGCCCGACGTGCGATGAGCGAGTGCTCGATCGAGCGGCTCGTCCACCTCGGCGAGCAGGCGTTCCAGGACGTGGGTGGTCGCCTTGGCCAGCGGCGCTCATTCGCTGGCAACGTGTGGCGGCCGGGCCTGTGCGGGCAGAGCTGGATGCATCATCGCACGCTCCAGTCGCTGACCGAGCACGGCAAGCTGGTCAGAGGGCTGGCGCTCGCCGGCGACTACCTTCGCGGGAACTCGCTCGAGGCGTGCGTCATCGCCGCGGAGGAGAGCGTCCGTCGCCTCCTCGATGAGCCCCGTGCGAGCGTCACGCAGGGCGCCAGGTCCCGCGGGCTCAGCGACCTCGCGTCTCCGTAGGTGACGGACGATCCTCGGCAGCGAGCCATGCGCGCGCGGCCGCAAGGTCGGGAAACGTCTGGTTCACGACGTGCCCCTTGCTCGCGAGACGCTTGAACTGGAGCGCGTACACGGAGCTCTCCACGAGCGTCGCCATCTTTCTGCATCCGAGGCGCGCGGCGAGCTTCAGCGACTCCTCGCGGAGAGCTTCGAGCAGCGGATCCTGGACGGTGAACTTTCGAGCGTCGACGAGGCTGGTCCACGGCGTCTGCCCAAGCTCGCGCCCCAGCTTGTCGACCGCTGCGACGAAGCTCTTCGCGACTTCGAGGCTCCACAGCCCCCAGAGCCGGACGTGGAGCCGTCGCGTCACCGTATCGATGCGCGCTTCGAAACCGCCACTCGCGTTCCCCGACGTGATCGAGGTGTTCTCTGACAGAGTCATGCAGTCATCGATCGTTGCACGAAACGGCCGAGCTGTAGATCACCCCAAATGGGGTGATCTACCGCCGCGCGAACACGGTCGCGCTCCGTCGCGTTGGAGCGCGATCAGGACCCGGACGCTGCCGGGACCGACCGCCTCGACTGGGTCGGCGGACGCTTCGACGAGGACTTCTTCGCGATCCCTCCGCCCGTTCGCTGCGCCTTCGCGATCTTCTTGTCGATCCACTCGGTGAGCGGCGCCGCGACGTAGATGCTCGAATAGGTGCCTGCGACGATGCCGACGACCATCGCGAGCGCGAAGTCCTTCACGACGCCGGTTCCCCACACGAAGAAGGCGAGGATGCTCAGCATCGTCGCGCCGCTGGTGAGGATCGTCCGTGAGAGGGTCTCGGAGACGCTCAGGTTGATGATCTGCGAGAACGTCTTGTTCCGGTGCTTCGAGAGGTTCTCGCGGATACGGTCGTAGATGACGACGGTGTCGTTCATCGAGTAACCGACGATCGTCAGCACTGCCGTGATCGTCAGGAGCGTGACCTCCTTCTGAAGCACGATGAAGAAGCCGATGACGACCATCGCGTCGTGGACGCAGGCGACGACCACACCCGGAGCGAAGCGCAGGTCGAACCGGAACGCGAGGTAGAGCATGATGAAGACGATCGCGATGGCGACCGAGTTCCGCGCGCTGTCGCGAAGCTGCTTCCCGGCCTTCGGGCCGACCCACTCCACGCGAAGCGGCAGATCCGGCACGACGCCGGCGCCGAGCTTGGCGCGCATGCCGTCCATGAGCTGGTCGCCCTTCGACTGCAGCTGGATCTCCACCCTGTGGTCACGCGGGTTCGTCACCTGCGGGTTCGTCGGGCTCTCTCGGAGGTTCATCCCAGGCACGCTGCGGAGCTGCTCCTTGATCTTCGTCAGATCCGGCTCCGTGTCGTAGCGCGTGGAGATCTTGTCGCCGCCGGCGCTGATCTGGACCTCGGTTGCGCGCGCGTTGGGCGGGCACGCGGTGGCGTTCGAGACCGGGGCGTTCGGATCGTCGGTCAGACAGAACGCCGAACGCAGCTTCGCCTTCGCTGCGTCGTCGACGACGCTGATGTCCTGGACGCGGATGAGGAAGTGGTTCGGGTTCGCCGGGTCGCGCACCTGAACGACGTCGGGCGTGCTGAAGCCGCTCGCCTCGACCGCCGCGCGGATCTTGGCGGCGTCCACGTTCTGCGTGAACGCGACCTCGACTTCGGTCCCGCCGCGGAAGTCCGTGCCGTAGTTCGGTCCGGGGTAGAACGTGAGGGCGGTCGAAGCCACCACGAGGAAGATGGAGAGCGGGATCCAGAACCACCGCATCGCCATGAAGTCGAACTGCCGGCCAGGCTTGAAGAGCTCCATCGTGCTTCTCCCTTAGAACTCGCCGCCGACGCTGAGGCGCTTCGCCTTCGAGCCGCGCACCCAGTAATCGAACACGATGCGCGTGCAGAAGACGCCCGTGAAGAGGCTGCACACGATGCCAACGATGAGCGTGTAGGCGAAGCCCTTGACCGGCCCGTTGCCGAAGCTCGCGAGGATTAGCCCCGAGATGAAGACGGTGACGTGCCCGTCGACGATCGACGAGAGCGCCTTCCCGTAGCCAGCTTCGACCGCTGCTCGCACGCTGCGGCCGGCTCTGAGCTCCTCGCGAATTCGCTCGTTGATGAGCACGTTCGCGTCGACCGACATTCCGATAGTGAGCGCGAGCCCGCAGATGCCAGGCAGCGTCATCGTGGCGCTCGCGTAGGCGAGGATCGCCATCTGCAGCAGCAGGTTGAAGAGGACCGCGATGTCCGCGACGATCCCGCTCTTGTGGTAGTAAATCACCATGAAGCAGAGGACGAGGCCGGAGCCGACGAGCATCCCCTTGACCCCTTGACCGATCGAGTCGCGGCCGAGCGACGGCCCGATGAGAGACTCGTTCGACATGCTGATGGGCGCGGGGAGCGCGCCGGACCGCAGCACGATCTCGAGCTCCTTGGCCTGCGCGAGCTGCTGCTCGGGGTCGCCTGCGCCGAGCGTGATGCTCGCGCGAGAGCCGATCTTCGAGCGAATGACGGGCGCCGAGTTGATCTCGTCGTCGAGGATGATGGCGAAGCGGCGCTGGATGTTGGCTCCGGTGATCTCCTCGAAGCGGTCAGCACCGGCCGGGCTGAAGGTGACGCCGACGTAGTAGTGGCCCAGCCCTGCGCCGCTCGAGTTGTCCTGCCCGACCGTGGCGTCGGTGATGTAGTCGCCCGTCACCTCGGCGCGACCGAACAGGTAGAAGGTGCGCCAGCCGACCGGAGTGGCCTTGCCGGTGTCAGGGTCGCGGTCGACGACCTTCTCGAAGCCGATCTGATGGTCGTCCGGCACGTTGAGCGTCGCCGTCCACGCCTTGAAGCGGGCAAGGCACTCGGTCATCGTCTCGTTCGGTTGCTTCACCATGCGGATGACGTGCACGTCGGCCGTCTTCCCGACACCGACGGGCGCGCGCTCGCCGTCGATCGACGCCCCTGTGGGCAGCTCGTCCTCCTTCACCTTCGCGAAGAAGTCGGTCTCGTCGTCGACCATCTTGAACTCGAGGCGTGCGGTCCTGCGGATGGTCTCCTTGATGTCGGCGAAGGCCTTCTCGTCCTCGCCCGGCACCTCGACGATGATGTCTTCGTCGCGCGTGGTGACGCTCGCTTCGCGGAGCCCCTTCTCGTCGATGCGCTTGTTGACCGTCTCCTTGGCCTGCGCGACCGCCCGGCCGCGAATCGCCGTCTCGGTCTCCGTGCGGATCTTGTAGGTGAGCTCGTTCGGGGCGGGTCCGCGCGTGAGCCCCAGATCGCCGAGGAACTTCTTGTTGAAGCGGTCGTCGACCTTTGCCGCGTCCGCGGCGTCGGCGAACTTCAAGCGGATGAGCGCGCTCTCTGGCGTGGCCACGTGGACCTTCGCCTCGAGCTTCATCGCCTCGTCGTGGTTGAGCGGGCCGTCGCCGGAGTGGACGCCGAAGAGCACACCGAGCGACTGCTTCATCTCGTCGGCGAGGTGGTCGCGCTTGTCCCGGATCGCCTCCTCCACTTCGACGGTGTAGACGAGCCGCATCCCGCCTCGAAGGTCGAGACCCGGGGCGATCGCGGCGTTGAGCCGCTCGCGGATGTACGTCGGGCAGGGGATCTTCCCCTCCGTGAGGTTGCTCAGGGTCGGCAGCAGCACGAGGCTCGCCGTGAGGAACGTGGAGGTCACGAAGCCCGCGCGGAAGCGCCACCCGCCGTCCATGACGGGGAGCATGCCGAAGAGGGCCATGACGATCACGAGCGCCGAGAAGACGAGGCCCCAGAAGGAGTCGGCCTTGAAGAACAGGAAGCCGGCCCCGGCGGATGCGAGGATGACCAGGAGCGAGTTGCGAACGCTGTGTTTCGAAGAGCTCATCGAGAGTCTCGGGTTGCGGCGCCCACCTCACAAAAGGAGGGCGGAGCGAGCGTGCCCGATCTATCCCTTCTTGTCGGCGGCCGCTTTCGCGTCGCTTGGTGAACGTACGTCAGCAGCCTTCTTGTCTCCCGACGCGGCAGAGGAGCTGCCGGCGAGCGGGTCGAACGGCGAGATCGTGGAGGCGAGCATCGAGACGGTCGTCCCGGGTGCGATCTTCACCTTCGCCACGCGATCGTCGAGATCGATGAGCTCGCCGATGAGCCCCGATTGCGACACGACCCTGTCCCCCTTCTTCAGCTTTGCCCTCACTTCTTGCTCGCGCTTCCGCTGGCTGCGGCTCGAGAACAGCATGAACGCCACCAGGGCGAGCATCGGCACGAACAGCCAGATCTGACTCTGGAGCGGCTGCTGCGCGGCCGACGACGCGGGTTCGGGCGCGCCGGGAGCGGCGGTCGTTCCCGCGCCGGGGGTACCGGCTTTCGGGCCGACGGGCTGGAGGAGGAAGGTCGAATGGGCCAAAGAGTGCTCCGGAGACGGCGCCGACGGCGGGGAGATATGAGGTCGCGGCTGGCGTGGGATAGTCTCTGGGGCCCGTCACGTCAACCACGCGAGTCTTCGATTCTCACGGCGTCGGTCTGTTCGTGATTCTCACGGCGTCGGTCGGCAAGAGCCTCCCTCCTTCCTCCCGTGAGAATCGTCGGGGAGCGCGGCCGCTCCCCGGAGCCCCAGCCGGACTCGTCGGACGTGCAAAGGCGGCGGGGGCGATTGGGGAAATGCGCTCTCGTTCGGCCTCGGGTGCGACAGAAAGAGCCGACTTCCCGTGGGACGCTCATCCCACGGGCGCTCGGTGGGGTGGCTTCCTGCCGGACGTTCATCCCACGGGCGCTCCCCGTCGCGATTTTGCGTCGGACGCTCGTGTCATGGGCGCTCGCCATTCCGATTTCCCGTGGTCCGTTCATCCCACGGGCGCTCGCCACGCCGGCAGCCGCCCTCGCCGCTCCGATTTCCCGTGGGGCGCTCATCCCACGGGCGCTCGCCGCTCCGATTTCCCGTGGGGCGCTCATCCCACGGGCGCTCGCCGCTCCGAGCTCCCATGGGACGCTCATCCCACGGGCGCTCGCCACGCCGCGAGCCGCCCTCGCCGCTCCGATTTCCCGTGGGTGGCTCGTCCCACGGGCACAGAGCAGGTCGAGAGGCGCCGCCTTCACTCCTCCGGCGTCTCTCGGCAGCTCGACTTCCCGTGCGATGTCCGTCCCTCGGGCTCTCGCAAGATCGACGTCCCGTGGGAGCTTCGTCCCACGGGAAGCGGTCAATGACTTGGGCCACCTCCTCGCGGCGGGGGTGTCTCTCTGCAGCTCTTACGGCTCGTTCAACGACCTCGGGACTTCGCCGGCTGGGTGGGCGGTCCCTTCTTTGCGAGGAAGAGGATGTCACGCGCCCCCGACCCCACCCTTGCCGCGACGCTCTTCATCTCGACCGAGAGCCCCGCGCCCTCGAGGTTCTTGCGGTAGCGGTCGTCCGGCGCGGCGGACCACAGGCCGAGGACGCCCCCGTCCGCGAGCGCCCCCGCGCACTTTCGTGCACCGGCCGCGCTGTAGAGCCTCCCATTCCCCGCCTGCGTGAGCGCCGACGGCCCGTTGTCTATATCCAGAAGGAGCAGATCCAGCGTGCCCTTTGCTGCCACGATCGCGTCGTGAACGTCGCCCACCTCCACGAGCGCGCGTGGATCGTCCAGCGGGCGTCCGGCGAGATCCGCGAGCTCCGTGCGGTTCCACCGAACGAGCTCCGGCATCAGCTCCACTACCCTCACGGGCACGTCCGACGGGAGCATGGTGAGCGCTGCACGGAGCGTGAAGCCGAGGCCAAGGCCGCCGATGACGACGCGACGTGGCTGCTTCACGCGCTCGAGCGCGTACTTCACGAGAGTCTCCTCCGAGCCGTGAACACGGCTGGACATCAGGACGATGCCGCCGGCGCGCACCACCCACTCTCGGTCGCGGCGTGAGAGAATGAGCTCGGTGCCATCGGGGGACACGGCGCGATCGATGATTTGCCAGGCTTGCATGTGCGATTGTGTGCGTTCTACTCGATGCGACACGGAATAGTCCGCGGGGAATGAAACTCGACGGTTGCGTGTCGCCTTCGTGAAGCTTTTTGCAACGGTCTCGCTCATGCTCAAGCCGATGAACACCGACGACGCGATCCAGGAGAGGTCGTCCGACATCGACGCCCTCGCAAGCTGGGTGCAGCACTCCGCGTGGGCGCCGGGCGGGACGCAGGGCGCTTTCACGAGCACCGTCGACGGAGTCGTCGAGCGTGTCGATGCGGAGAACCTCTGGCTCCGTGGCCACGCGGCGGACGACGATGCGCACGATGTGGGCGTTTATCACCACCTCCCTGCGAGCGTGGATCTACGGCCGCTGATCGGAATGTCGGTCAGGGTGACGATGGTCTGCGAGCCCGGTGTGGCGGAGCGCCTCGATCGCACGCTCCTCGTGAGCGGCGATGCCGGGAGGGTGTGGCTGATCTCGCGCTCGGGAACCGTGCATGGAGTCACCCACGCGCTGGGCACGTCCTGCGACAACGCTCCCCTTCACGCCGCGCTCTCGCAGCGTCCGCTCGGCCCCCTCGTCATCGGCACTGCGGAGCTCCAGTGCCTCGTGCCCGTCGGCCAGTCGGCGCTCCTTCACATGCCCGACGGCTCCCGCTTCCGCGTTCTGCTCGTGAAGCGACGACCCGACGGGACCGCGGCCTACGTCATCGCCGACGCAGGGCTCTTCACCGAGCACACTTCGTAGCTCACCGGACTGCCCCGCATCCCGCGTGGACCACGCGAAGGTCCCCGCTAGCCATCCTTCGCACACCGGAAGCCGACGTTCGGCCCTGCCTCCGCGGCTGATCCCCAGTTCCTTGCGGTCGTTCGGCCCTGCGAGGGACCGCTCTGCCAGCCGCCGCCCCGGAGGACGTGACTCGCGCCAGCCGCGGGAGCACCGCCGCGTGCGAGGTTCTCGACGTACCAGTCGGACATCCACTCCTCGACGTTGCCTGTGAGGTCCTGGATCCCGGAAGGCGTCGCCCCGGCAGGGTGCCCACCGACCCGCGACGGGCCGCGTGTACAAGAGCGACCGGTGGTGTCGTTCACCATCATCGACGCGTAGTAACAGCTCATGTTCCCGCTTCGCCAAGGGTAGCGTCCCGTCCCCTTCGGCCCTCGGCTCGCGAGCTCCCACTCGGACTCGCGAGGCAAGCGCTTGCCGAGCGCCCTGCAGAACGCCTCCGCATCGTGCCAGTGCACGCACGACACGGGCAGGCGCGGATCACCGAGGTCATACGTGCACGACGAGCTCGATCTCGTGGGCACTGTGCACGCATGCAGGTCGACGCACGTGTGGTACGCGCCGACCGTGACCTCCGTCCGGTCGATCCAGAACGGGGCAACGGTCTCGACGTGGCGCGGGCGCTCGTTCGGCGGGCTCTTCGGGTCGGCCGACCCCATGCTGAAGGTCGCGCCGTCGACGTGGATCATCGCGTCGCCCGCGGCTGCTGACGCCGAAGGCGGAGCGCGCGGGGGCGGCTCCGGCGTCGGGTCGATCAAGGCGGACTCCTCGGGGGCGACCTCCTCTTCCTGCTCGGCCCCCTGCGGAGCCGCGCTCTGTGCCCGCGCCGCGGTGAGGACGCACGGGAGGGACGCCACGGCGAGCAACGCGAGCGGCAGAGAGCGTGCGAGGCCGTGCATGCGTGACCGATGCTATCGCATCTACGGTGTCGCTGTCGGCGGCTGCGCGGCCGGATCGAGCGCGTGCGGCGCCTCGCCCCCGAGGACGAACGACCGCTTCCCGCCCTCACCGGCGAGCATGTTGCGAACGATGGAGTCCAGATCGTGTGCCTCGACGTGCACGGCGGCGCGCGCGACTCCCGAATGGATACGCGGGATGCGGCCGACACCCGGATAGTCGGGTGCCCAGGTGAGCGCGTCCGAGAAGCCGGCCTTGATCTCGCGGGTCAGCGGGTTCGACTGGGCAAACGGCTCGTCGGTGTGCTCGAGGACCGTGAGCGCCAGCGAGCGGGCGAGCAACCGAACGGCCCGCGGCCCGTCGAACGGGCGAAAGGCTGTCACCTTCACCGCCCCGACGTCGTGCCCCTGCGCGCGAAGACGCGGAATCCCCTCGAGGAGCGCGTCACCGAGCGCGCCGAGCCCGACCAGCATGAGCGATGCGTCCCCTCCTCTTCCCGTCTGCGCGTGGTTGGTTCGAGTCAGGACGTCGCGCTTCCGACCCGTGAACGCCTCGATGTCCCGCAGCCCGCTCGCGAGCGCGAACGGGACGCGCTCGGCAAACGCGCGAGATCCGCCAGGCGCGTGCGAGGAGTGGCCGACGTTGGTGATCGGCAGCAGGTGAACAGAGGGGTGCCCCACGAACTCGTGAACGAGCTCTGCATCGAGGTGCGCGACGCCCTCGGAGCGACGCGGTCGGGCGACGTCGTGGACGACGAAGAAGGGGGTACCCGAGTCCTCCGCCGCGCGGCGCGCGACGAGCGCGAGATCGAAGGACTCCGCGACACCTCCCGCGAACAGCATCCCCCAGCCGAGGTCCGCCAGCGCGAGGGCCATCTCCGCGCCCTGCGGCTCCAGGAGGTGGAAGACCGTACCGAGGCGCTTTGCTGCCATCTCGCGGAGGACGTCCGTCGAACCGACGAGCTCGCGGGTGGAAGAGAGGAAGCCGACCCGATGGCCCGAGGCGACCTCGGCGGCGGCGCGCCGAACGCGCGCGGCTCCACCGAGGGCTGCCGGGACGACGACCGGGTCGCCGAAGGCGTTGCGGCCACCGCGTGGGAGCTCGAGCGAGCCTAGGCTCTCGACGCCCTCCAAGCGCAGGTCGAGCGACTGAACGACCGCTTCCTCCGCGAGGAGGACCGCGCCGACGCAATCCATCGTCGGCCCCCCGTGCTGAGAGTTCTCGCGAGCACGCTCGGAGCTGACACCGTTCTGCATCCCGCGAGTCTACTCAAGGATGCCCCCGTGACGACCGTGAGAATTCCAGGGCGTGGTTCTCGCGAGAAGAGGATTGAACAGAAAGGTCGAAGGATCAGAAGTGTTCCCTTGTTTCACCGTCCGATCTTCTGAGCTTTCTGTGAATTTCTACTGCAGCGATGCGGGGGGGCGTGTGCGAGACGACGAGCTCAGGGGTGTGGTGGCTCTCCACAAGAGGAGGACAGGCGCGATGGCGACAGCGAGGAGCAGCGCGAGTATCGCGAGCCCGACCACTCCCCCGGTGCGCACCATCCTCGCGTCGTGCATGTCGAGCGCCCGCACGTAGAGCATCACCTCGTCGTTCCGAACGGCCGCGGCGCGCTCGAGCGCGGCAATCTCCTCGCGCAACGGGTCGAACTCGGCGCCGAGGCTCGCCCGGTCGGCCACCGCCGCGCGGCCGAGCGCGGTCAGCGCCGTGGTCAACGCGGTTTGAGCCGCGGCAACCTCCGCGCTCTTGAGCGGTGCGCGGTGTCTGAGGTGATCTTCGATCGCAGCCTGCTCGTTCTTGGCGTCACGAACCATCCCTTCGAGCGCCGCCAGAGTCCGCTGGGCCGCCGCGAGCGCCCGCTCCGCCTTCTCGGTCTCCTGCTTCGCCTGCTCGAGCTCGGCCTGTCGCGCGTTTCGCTCGGCCGTCCTCGCGGCCGCCTCGGCATCCGGCGGCCCTGCGTCGCCAGGGCTCGTCACGGCGTTCCGCAGCTCGATCATCGTTCGCTGGAGCCTCGCCGCCGCGCGCCGCTCCGACGCGTCCGCGTCCGCGTGAACCTTCGCGAGCGCCGCTGCGTCCGCCGCGGCCGCCGCGAGCTGCGAGCGATAGTCGTCGATCGAGGCGGTCTTTCGCCCGAGCTCCTCCGTCTCGGCCGCGAGCGTCCCGTCCCGCTCGTGCAGCGTCGCCTCCGCCGCGGTCACGGCTCGCGCGAGCTCGACGTACCGTTCGCTGCGCGAGATGAGCGGCCAGGCGCGCTCCCCGAACGTGGCGCGAGCGCGGTCGGTCGCCACCTCTGCCTCCGCGTGAGCGGCCGTTCGCGCGGCAAGCTTTCTCCGGAGGTCGACCTGGCGCCGCTTCACTCGGTACGCGTAGAACGGCGCGACCCACCACTCCGACGGCGCCGGGCCGTACGCCGCCGTCCGCAAGGCCGCGGCTCGCAGCACTTCTTCGGAGCGAGCCGACGCAGCGGGTGGCTCGCGAATTCCGCTCTTCGTCGACGTCGGCACCCGTTCGCCGCAGGGCGCGGGATCCTGGAGCGACGTCGCCAGCGGCGCCGTGTCCTCTGGAGCGCTGTCGACGCCGGACGACGGCGCGGCCGGCGGACGCATCGTGCGCATCTCCCGCGGGACGACGTCGCGCAGGGCGTCCCCCATCGCGATGGCGGAATCGAAGCGGTCTTCCGGTTTCCGCGCGAACGCGCGCGCGAACCAATCATCCACCCCGGAGGGGAGCGTCGGCGCCAGGGTCGTCACGGGCACGAACGTCCCGGAGGTCACGGCGACCGCGACGGCGCCGACCGAGTCGCCGATGAACGGGACCTCGCCGGTGAGGCACAGGTATGCCAGCACCGCGACGGCCCAGAGATCGCAGCGAAAATCGACGTCCTTCGTGCTCCTGAACTGCTCGGGGCTCATGAACCTCGGCGTCCCCATGACCATGCCGGCCTGGGTCATGTCCGAGGCCGTGCCGTCGTCCTTGACGCGCTTCGCGATCCCGAAGTCGAGCACCTTTACGAAGAGATCTCCCTCGACGTCGACGAGGAACACGTTCGCCGGCTTGATGTCGCGGTGGACGATGCCGACCTGCTGGGCGCGGGAGAGCGCTCTGCATAGCTGCCGCGTGAGATGCAGCGTCTCCCCCAGCGCGAGGGGACCGCGAGAGAGCCGCGCGCCGAGGTCCTCCCCCTGCAGCAGCTCCATCACGATGAACGGCGCGCCGTCCGCCGTGAGCCCGTGATCGAAGACCTGGACGACGTGCGGGCTCTTGATCTGCGCCGCCGCCGTGGCCTCACGCTCGAACCGCGCGATGCCCTCGGGGCTCTTGGCCATCTCGGGGCTCATGAACTTCACGGCGACCTGCGTATGCAGGGCGAGATGGTCCGCAACCCAGACGCTCCCCATTCCTCCCGCACCGAGCAACCGCTCGAGGCGAACACTTGCGCCTACGAGGTCGCCCGGACCCATGCCCACCAGTATCGCTCACCTGAGCGCTGAGCGCATCGGCCTCGTCAGCCGCAGCTGCCGCTGGCGTGGCAACTAGTGCGGGAGCGCCCAGCACGGTCTGCACTACCCCCGCCGAAGCGAGGCCGGCGCGGGCGCAGCCGCGCATCACCGACGGCTCGACACGAGCGCACCATGATACCGTCGCGCCGATGTTTCGCCTTGGATCCGGGAACGTGACGGTCACGCTCGGGGCGCTCGCGTGCGGGGCCTGTGCGTCGCTCGCCGGGCTCTCTGGCGGAGACGCGGGCGGCGTCGATGGGGGCGCGGGCAGCCGGGACGGTGGTATCGAGGCCAGAGCGCAGACGCGCGACGCCAGCGTCGCGGACCGCAAGGTCACCGATGGGCTCGCTGACGTGGTCCTCGCATCGGACGGCGCCCCAGACGTAGCAGCTCCGAAAGACGCGACCGCCGATCGGCAGACGACAGTCGCGTGCGATGCCGAGACCGCGTTCCCGGACGCGACGTCGACCACGTGCTCTCCGGTCGAAGCAGGGTCGTGCGTACCCGCGACCCTCCCGGGCTACACCGACATATGGCGCGCTCCGCACGTCGTCCCGTCCGCCTGCACGGAGGACCAGATCTCGCAATTCATCCAGGTGTGCCTCGTCGGCGCGGATGGCGGCGCCCAGGAGTGCACGAACTTCGTCCAAGGCGCATCGACCGAGCAGTGCGCGCGGTGCATGCTGTCGGACAGCACCGACACGACGTTCGGGCCGGTGATCCTCTTCTCTACCTACACCCTCCTCAACCTCGGAGGCTGCGTCGCGCTCGTCGACCCCTGCCAAGAGGCCTGCGCCGAGGTCGTGCAGGCCGACGAGATGTGCCCGGCGACCGCTTGCACGTCGAACTGCGGCCCGACCGCCACAGGGGCCGAGATCCAGGAGTGCTCGATCGCGGCGCGCCAGTGCAGCTGCCGTCGAGAGGCGACGCGCACGGCGATGTGCAGCACGTTGCTCTCGTCGATCGACCCGACGGCCCAGTGCTTCCCGACCCTGGACAACGGCGGCTTCGTCGGCCGCGTTGCTTTCATGGGGCTGCTCTTCTGCGGCCCGCCCGCCGACGCCGGCTAGAACTGCGGCGTCTTTCCCTGCTCCCTTCGCGATGCCGGCGTCGAGCGCGCTCGCGTACCGGAGCACGCTCCGCGCGACTCGCCGACGGCCTCGCTCGGTCCCAGGAAAGCCACCACACTTCTAGCGACACGGGCGCACGCGCGGGCTTCAGGGTCGTGCGAACGCACGGCGGCGGCTCGGACATCCACCCACACGCGAGCCAACGACCGAAGAACGGAATCCTGCACGGAATGGACCGGACGAAGTGTGCACGAAGTTCATACCTACGAAGTCGTTGCACGGCAGCAGGAGACAACAGGACCGGACCTACCTGCACATACGCGTCGTGTTCCGCCGATTCTTCGCTGGTTTCCGCAACGGAGAGCGCTGGCCTGGACCGTGCTTCTCGTCCTCCGTGGTAACGTAGGTCGCCCGAGAAGCGTCTCCTTTCTCCCTCCGAGGTACCCCGCATGAACTGGTTCTCCCTTGAGTGGGTGACGAAGACGAGACGCGCAGCGACGGTGGTGGGAAAGCGAGCTTTTCCCGCTGCACTGTGCGCCCTCGTCGCGGTTGGCGCCGCGCATGCCGTGCAGGGATGCTCCACGGCAGCCCCCGCCGCACCCGGCAGTGGGAGCTCTGGCTCGCAGACGGTGCCGACGCCCGTCGAGGGGACGTGCGATCACCCCAACCCCGGCTGTGCGTGCTCGCAACCGGCGGAGACGGCGTCCTGCGGGAAGCTGATCCTGAAGTCGGGCGACTTTTTCCAGTGTGAGATGGGGACCACGACCTGCACGAACGGGACGTGGAGCGCGTGCGACGGGGACATCAAGGTCGAGGAGCACGCGATCAGCGGCGGCGGAATCGCGATCCGCGGCCTCGGGTCGCCGATGGCGTGCGGCAAGGTCGATCCGTGTGATCCCTACTGCTACGTGCAGGTGGACACCGCGCCGGGCATCGATGCGAGCGCATCTGGCCTGACCGTCGCGGACTCGGGCCTTCAGATCGCGCTTCCGACCAACATCGTCACCTGCGACCTCGCGTGGGACCTCAGCGCCAGCTACAAGCCGCAAATCGGCAGCGCCTACGCCGGGCTTCCTCAGAGCTGCACGGGAGGTACGGGCGACAACTGCAACATGGACTACACCTGCTCTCTCGGGCAGTGCACCAACGGCAAATGCAAGCCGGCGGACGTCAGTTGTAGCCCCGAGTGCAACCTCGGCCAGGCCTGCACCGCCGCGACCGACTGCGCCTCCGGCGTTTGCACCGGTGGGTTTTGCGCCGTCCCCGCGTGCTCTCCGAACTGCGTGAACGGAACCGATTGTGGCGGCAGCACCGACTGCGCCTCCAAGTTCTGCAACAACGGCACGTGCGCCGCTGCGACCTGCGCCCCGTCGTGCAACGACGGGCAGCCGTGCGGCGCGGCGACCGATTGTGCCTCGGGCATCTGCACCGCCGGGGCGTGCGTCGCACCGGCCTGCAAGCCGAACTGCGCTGCGGGCGCGGTGTGCGGCGCCAACGGCGATTGCACCTCCGGCACGTGCACCAACGGCAGGTGCAAGGGCACCAGCACGTTCACCTGCAGCCCGACCTGCAACCTCGGTCAGGCATGCGGCGCCGCGTCCGACTGCGGCTCGGGGGTATGCACGGCTGGCTTCTGCGTCGCTCCGGCGTGCGGGCCGACCTGCGCCGACGGCGCCCACTGCGGTGCGAACGCCGATTGTGGCTCTCAGCGCTGCGTGAACGGGACGTGCGGACCTTCCGAGTGCGCCCCTGACTGCGTCCTCGGACAGCCCTGCGGCGGCAACACCGACTGCGGTTCCGGGAAGTGCACCGCGGGCCTCTGCGTAGCGTCCGCTTGCTCTCCGAGCTGCGGGACCGGAGCCGCATGCGGCGCGAACGGTGATTGCACTTCGGCGCTCTGCGTCAACGGGAAGTGCAAGCCCGCGGCCGCTGGCTGCGGCCCCACCTGCGCCGACGGCGCGGCCTGCGTCTCGAATGGAGACTGCGGGTCGGGCCTGTGCAGCGGAAGCGTCTGCCAGGCTCCGGGATGCTCCCCGACCTGCACGATCGGCAACAATTGCGGAGCAAACGCCGACTGTTCCTCGCTCAACTGCGTGAACGGCACGTGTGCCTCGCCGGCGTGCGCCCCGAGCTGCGCGGACGGCGTGCACTGCGGCACCAACACCGACTGCGGATCCAACGTGTGCTCCGCCGCCGGTCTCTGTCAGCCTCCGGCGTGCGGCCCGAGCTGCCCGAACGGCGCCTACTGCGGAGCCAACGCAGACTGCGCGACGAGCCTTTGCAGCAGCAACCACTGCAAGCCGAACAGCTGCGCCCCGAACTGCAACGATGGGATCACTTGCGGCGCGAGCACCGACTGCGGCTCGCAGAACTGCGTCGCCGGCGTCTGCACCGCACCCACCTGCTCACCGACCTGCGGCACGAGCGCGGCCTGCGGCGCGAACGGCGACTGCGCGTCGGGGAACTGCCTGAACGGAAGGTGCAAGGGGACGAGCACCTTCGCGTGCAGCCCCGACTGCGCCGACGGAGCGGCCTGCGGTGCGAACACGGACTGCGGGTCGGGCACCTGCACGGCGGGGGCCTGCGTCGCGCCGGCCTGCGGTCCCGCGTGCCCAATCGGCAACAACTGCGGGAGCAACTCGGACTGTGGCTCGGGTGTCTGCAACAACGGCAAGTGCAAGTCGCCGACGTGCTCTCCGACCTGCATTGATGGCCAGGCCTGCGGTTCTTCCGTCGACTGCGGATCGGGCATCTGTGCGAACGGCCTTTGCGTCTCTCCCGCTTGCGCGCCCACGTGCGCTGACGGGAACAACTGCGGCAGCAACGGCGACTGCGGGTCGGGCCAGTGCAACAACGGCAAGTGCAAGGCCTCGAGCTGCGCCCCGCTGTGCAACGACGGCGAGCCTTGCGGAGGCAACAACGACTGCGGGTCGAAGCTCTGCGCGGCAGGCGTCTGCCAGTCTCCCGCATGCTCGCCGTCGTGTCCTGGCGGCGCCTCGTGCGGTGGCAACCTGGACTGCTACTCCGTCTCCGGCGGGAAGTGCGCTCCGTACGGCGCCGGCGAGACGAACCCGTCATGCACGACGCTGCCGGACTTCACGGTTGGGTCGGGCTGCTGGACGGGTGCCGTCGCCGCCGACCTGATGATCCAGGTCTGCAACCGCGGCAACGTCTCCGCGAACGCTGGCAACCTCGTCCTCGCGATCGAGTCCAACGCGCCGAACCCCGTGCTTGGCGTGAACGGCACCTCGTGCGCGGCGGGCTCGCTGGTCGCAACTGGGCCCACGCTCCCGAACAGCGCCTCGTCAGGAAAGTGCACCATCGCGCTCGCGTCTCTGCCCGGCGGCGGGATCCCCGCCGGCGCCTGCGTGAGCTTCAACCCGTCGATGTCGACCGGCGCTTTCACCTGCGTGAACGGCACGGGTGCCGGCGCGATCAACCTGGCTGGCCCGAACATCTTCATGGTGGTCAACCCGCCTGCGACCATCATCCCTGGCAACGTTCCGCTGATGGAGTGCGACTCGTGCAACAACTACACGAGCGTCCTCACGTCCGAGATTCCGACGGCGTCGGCAGGCAACCCGGTCTGCCCGGCCCCGCCGAGCCACCCGGCGGACCCGAACAACCAGCCCAACCCACCCACCCCGCCGGCGGGTTGCCCGCAGCCGACGAGCTGCGTCCTCTCGGAGTGCGGTACGACCGGCGGTTCCAGCAGCGGAAGCTGCATCACCACCATCAGCGGACAGGTCATGGACCCGGGGCAGAACGTGGGCCTCAGCGACATCGAGGTCTACATCCCGACGTCGGCCCCGCAGGCGTTCGTCGACCCGGTCGGAGGTTCCACGCTCCCCCCGTGGGACACCTGCACATCGCTGAACACCCCCTTCACGAACGGTGTCGCCACCGACGTCAACGGGAACTTCAGCCTCACGCTGCCCTACGGCGCGGGTACGACGGTTCTGCCGTACCTCGTCATCCAGTCCGGGCGCTGGCGACGCATCGTGAAGAACACGATGATCACGGGTTGCGGGCCGAACCCACTGCCGAACACCGCGACCCACCTTCCGGCGACGAGCTTGAATACGTTTCCGACGACCGGTCAGGGAGACATCCCGAAGATGGCGGTCGTGACGGGCAACCAGGAGGCTCTCGAGTGCTGGCTCGCCAAGATCGGCATCAGCGAGACCGAGATCGCTGCCTACCAGACGAGCCCGGGGGGCACTGCCGGTGACACCACGCGCATCTCGCTCTACCAGGACAACGGCGCGAGCAGCGCGACGCTCGGTGGGTCGATTCCGTCCTACAACGCTGGCAGCAACAGTCTTCTGTCGGCGGCGAATCCGACCATCAACAACTACACGGCCGTCCTCTGGCCCTGCAACGGGAGTCAGCCGAGCGCCTCGGCTCCGGCCGGTGAGGTCACGGACATGTTCAACTACGCCAATGCAGGCGGGCGCATGTTCATGAACCACTGGGCCGGCAACCTGTGGCTCCAGTACGGTCCGGCAAACTGGGCGGCGGTCGGGACGTGGGGGACGAACAACGGTACCGCCCCGGCGAGTGGTCTCGTGCTGAACACGACCGCGGACCAGCAGCTGTTCCACGCGTGGGCGGTGGCCTGGGATACGAACAACGGCGATGCGTTCGGGCCAGGCTGGATCAGCTCCGCCGTCCCCCGCGAGACGCTTCTCACGGTCACGGGTCCGTCCGCGGTGAACCTCATCGAGGGACAGGACACCAATGCCTGGAACGCGATGGACACCAACGGGACCTATTCGCTGAGCGCGTGGTTCAACACGCCGACGGGCGCCGGCGCCGGCAACTACGAGGGGCGCATCGTCTTCAACGACATGCACGTCTCGGGTTCTCGCGGCAGCGCAAGCGGCGCGTTCCCGGCCGAGTGCACGCTCACCCCCGGCTTGACGTCGGAAGAGCTCGCGCTCGAGTACCAGTTCTTCCAGGTCACGGCGTGCAACCTCGGCGTCTCACAGGGAATCCCGCCGCCCCCGCCGCCGCCCCCGCCGCCGGCGGTCACCCCGCAGACTTTCACGCGAGTCTTCTCGGCGAGCTGCGCCCCTGGCTTCTCGGTGCAGTGGGGCTTCTTCGAGTGGCAATCCGTGATCCCCAACGGGACCAGCGTCGTCTTCACGGCGCAGACGAGCTCGTCGGGCACCGGAGGCTGGGGAGTGCCGGTCCCGATCGGGACGGCGACGGCGACGACCGCGCCCATGACGTGGATGGCGACGGCCAGCTCCGTCAGCGCCGACCTCACGGCTGCGTCGCCACCGCAGACGTCTCAGGCATGGATCCAGGTGAACATGACGTTCAACCCCCAGGGCGCCGCCTCACCGGTGCTCAACGGATGGCAGCAGCTGTACGATTGCATTCCTTGAGAATACCGTCCGTTCGTGAGCATTCTCACTTCCGTGGACCGACCGTGAGGATGCAATGAGAGGGAGAACGCGCTTGCTCGCAGTGGTGCTCGTTTGCACCGCCGTAGGTTGTTCCTCGTCCACCACGCCCGACGCCGGCACCAGCTTCGGCGGTGATACCGGCACCGTGGTGGACGCCCATACAGCCGCACGAGACACAGGGACGTCGACCTCGCACGACGCCGCCCGCTCGGACGCTCACGATTCGGGGTCGACGACGCCCGACGCGTCGATGTCGATGGACGTTGCGATCCATCACGACGCGGCACCGACCGGCATGGACTCGGGCGAGGCGGGAGGGCCTTGCGGCGGCGCCGAGGCGGAGGGCGAGCTCGTGCAGCAGGTGCAGAGCATCGGGGCGAACCCGACTGGAACGGGTGGTCTGGTCAGCAGCGGGAGCTACGTGCTCTCCGCGCTGTACGACTATCCGGACAGCCCCGACGCGGGCGTGAGGGTCACGTCGACCGTCGCTCGAAAGACGCTCGTCCTCGACGTAGCCGCCGGCAAGTACAGCTTCGCTCAGGCCGTCGGCACCGTCGACGCCGGGGCGGGGATCGCGACGACGACCGGCGGGACGTTCCTCGCGACCGGGACGATGATCACGCTCACGCAGACGTGCCCCGGTACCGGCACGGCGACGTACTCCTACAGCGCGACGACCACCACGCTCTCCCTCTATCAAGGCGAGGACGAAGAGGACTACCACCTCGAGAGCGGCTCGTAGCACCGGAGGGCTGCTCCCGCTCCGGCGCCTAGCGCCAGCGCGAAGGAAGCGGCCGGCGCACCTCCCCCCCTCTACCCCTGCCTGCGGCCAAATCCGGCCACGCCTCGATCCACGCGCCGTCCTGCCACGAGCGCACCGAGCGGGGTCGTGCGCTCTTGCGCCGTTCGTCTCCTCTGCAACCGCACCGGCTATCGTGGCAGACATGCCGCTCGACACCGTGAAGATGAACCGCTTCACGCTCGCGTTCGACGACCCGGCGCTGGAGCGAGAGTTCCTCGACGAATACGCGGACTCGATGCGAATCCCGATGCGGCAGATGTGGTTGACCATCGGCGTCGTGGTGCTCGCGCTCTTCGCTACGCATCCCCCAGGCGACCTGGGAGCTTGCTTCCGCGTCGTCCAGACCGCGATAGACATCCCAGCTCTCGCCATTGGTATCGGCGTAACCTTCCTGCCCCCGCCCCGGTTCCGCCGCCTCTGGCAACCTGCGTCGCGGCCTGGCTCGGCCTTGGGTTCGTGCCCGTCATCACGTTCGTGGCGCAGCGGTGGGTCCCCACCTGGAACCCCTCGGAGGATCTGTTCTCCTTCTCTGTCGGCCTCGGAGTCTTCGTGCTCGGCTTCCTGGCGATCCACGCGTGTGGCCTTCGCTTCGTGACGGCGACAGCAACGACCGCGGCGAGCGCAGTGGCGTATGCGTACAACCTCGCCGTCGAGGTACGGCGAGCTCAGGTGCTTGCGGTCACGCTCCTCGGATCGGCCATGCTCGTCGGTGGGCTCGTGAGCTATCGCGCGGAGCGGTCGCGGCGCAGCATCTTCGTGCAGCAACGTCAGCTCGCCGCAGAGCGCGCAAAGTCCGAGGCCCTCCTCCGCAACGTGCTCCCAACGGCGATCGCAGACCGCCTCAAGAACGATCCGTCCCACATCGCCGACGGCTTCTCCGAGGTCACGATCCTCTTCGCCGACATCGTCGGGTTCACCGACCTCTCTGACCGCCTCTCCCCCGCCGAGTTGGTCGCAATGCTCAACCGGCTCTTCACCGCGTTCGACGACCTGGCCGACAAGCATGGCCTGGAGAAAATCAAGACCATCGGCGACGCCTACATGGTCGTCGGCGGCCTCCCCGAGCCCCGACCCGATCATGCGGAGGCGGTCGTCGCGATGGCGTTGGGCATGCGCGACGTGGTCGCCGAGGTCGCGACGGAAACGGGGTACGGGTTGAAGGTTCGTATCGGGGCGAGCTCGGGACCCGTCGTCGCAGGCGTCATCGGGAGGAAGAAGTTCGCGTACGACCTCTGGGGTGACGCGGTGAACACGGCGAGCCGGATGGAGTCGCACGGGCTCGCCGGGGAGATCCAGATCACGGCCTCCACGCAGGAGCGCGTGAAGGACGCGTTCGAGCTGGAATCCAGAGGGATGATCACCGTGAAGGGGAAGGGCGAGATGCAGGCATGGCTCGTCCGGGGGGTGAAGTCCGCCGTCGTCTCCAGAGCATCGTCCGCGCGATGAAGAGCCTCGGCGCCGAGCTCCGCGTGACCCGCGCGTTCTCATGAGCCTCGGCCGCGTCCGATCGAGCGACCCGCGCGCTCTCATGAGCCTCGGCCGCTTCCGATCGAGTAACCCGCGCGTTCTCATGAGCCTCGGCCGCTTCCGATCGAGCGACCCGCGCGCTCTCATGAGCCTTGGACGCTTTCGATCGAGCGGCCCGCGAGTGTTCACGAGAGTCGATCGCTTTCGATCGAGCGGCCCGCGCGTTCTCACGAGCCTCCGTCCTTTCCGATCGAGCGACCCGCACGTTCTCACGAGCCTCCGTCCTTTCCGATCGCGCGACCCGCGCGTTCTCACGAGCCTCCATCCCTTCCGATCGCGCGACCCGCACGTTCTCACGAGCCTCCATCCCTTCCGATCGCGCGACCCGCGCGTTCTCACGAGCCTCCGTCCCTTCCGATCGAGCGACCCGCACATTCTCACGAGCCTCCATCCCTTCCGATCGCGCGACCCGCGCGTTCTCACGAGCCTCCGTCCCTTCCGATCGAGCGACCCGCACATTCTCACGACCCTCGGTGATTTCCGATCGAGCGACTCGCGCGTTCTCACGAGCCTCCGTCCCTTCCGATCGAGCGACCCGCGCGTTCCCGCGAGCCTCGAGGCTTTCCGAACGAGCGACGTGCGCGTTTTCATGAGCGTCGGAACTTCACGATCGAGCGACGCGCGGATTCCCGCGAGCCTCGAGGCTTTCCGGTCGAGCGACGCGCGCGATCTCACGAGCCTCGACCATCTTCGATCGAGCCACTCGAGCATTCTCACGAGCCTCGAGCTTTTCCGATCGAGCGATGCGCGCGTTTTCATGAGCCTCGACCATTTCCGATCGAGCCACCCGAGCATTCTCACGAGCCTCGAGCGTTTCCGATCGAGCGATGCGCGCGTTTTCATGAGGCTCGATCACTTCCGATCTCGGCGCGTGCGCATTCTCACGGGCTTCGATCGCTTCCGATCGAGCGACGTGCACGTTCTCGCGAACCGCGATCCCTTCCGATCGACCGACTGGCGCGTTTTCACGAAACTCGATCGTCTTGGCTCTACCCACGTCGTCATTCCCACGTGATTCGATCCTTTCCGATCGAGCGACGTGCGCATTCTTGCGAGCTTCGATCCTTCCGTTCTGGCGATCGTCCGCACGCTCGCGAGCCTCGAGCCTTTCCGATCGAGCGACGTCGTCGTTCTCGCGAGCCTCGACCCATTTCGTTCGACCTACGTCTCAGTCGCCACGAGAGAGTCTCCGAGCGGCACGGCGGAACACGGTCGGGCCACGAGCCTCGTCACTACCGGAACGATCCACATCACGACCGGAGCGAGCTTCGTCAGATGTCTTGCGCTCGTCGTGCCGCCCCTGACGGACGACGTTCCTGTCGTCTGCGGTGAACAGCCCTCACGCATGTGCGAACAGTCGGTCGTCGCGAATCCGGTGAGGTCCGCGCGCCCCACGTTCGGTCGCTTCGCTGCTTCGTTCCCGCGCGGTCGAGCCTCGCCCTCCTCCGCACGTGCTACGGGACGCTCCTCTCGAGCGACGAGAGCATCGCGCGACCTCTTCAACCTGGCGACTGAAGCAGCATCCACGGCGCCCGTTCCTTCGTTCCCTTGCGATCGAGCTGGGCTTCTTTCTTCACGAGCCAGGCCGCGACGTCGGCGACCCTCGCGAATCCCTTTCTTCCGCACGCGCGCGCGCATCCGAGGCACGTTCCGCGAGACCTGACCCCCGCCGCTTCTCTTCGGACGGACGCGCGTTATCGCGGCTTGCGTGAGATGGCGAGCGCCTCGAGCTCTGCGGCGACCGCGAGGAGCACTCGTGGCTGCTGGCCGACCGGGACCGCGAGGAAGTCGAGCGCCCCGCGGCGTTCGTCGAACGCGAAGCCCGTCAGGCTGGCCGCGCTGAGCCAGCCCAGGGCGACGGTGATGCCGCGCGCCATCGGCGAGCTCGTACAGACGGCGGTCTTGAGCGTGCGGACGTTACTTGCTGTTCTCACGGCCTGAAGGGGTAGGGGACGAGCGAGGCTCTCCCGCAGAGCAACGCCGACGCGGCTCCAGACTTCGACCGGCGTGGTCGCGGCGCTAGACTCCGGCAGAGGAGGGCCAGCATGGAGCCGACCCCGCTGACCCTGTTCACCGCCATCGAAGACGTTCAGGTGCGGTTCCGCCCACGTCCGTCCCGTCCTGTGGAGACGTTCAAGCGGCTGCTCGAGGAATTCCACCCGACCGTCCATGAAGCCGCTTGGGCCACCATACGCGGCGTCGCGATACGTTTTCATCTACCGAAGCTGGACGAAAGCACCGCCTTCATCGTCTTTGACGGCGTCGTCACCTACACACTGAAGTACCTGAGGAACGAGATCGCGAAGTCGGAGTAGCGGCGCGAGGCAAGCTCACGCGTGGGCCAGAATCTGCCCTTGGTTCGTGGTCTCTCTCGCCGAACGCGCTCTACCTCCCGCGCCCATGGGAACGATGCCTCACAAGAGCTGACCCCCGCCTCCGATGTCGCATCGCGCGACACCCGAGGCGGGGCGCTCCTTCTCTCTTACGGTCCGTCGAGATCCCCGGGAGGATCCCACTCGGCCCATCGACCGCGGCTCGTGGCGCGGAAGTGCTTCGCTACGGGTGCGTCGGGCTCTCGATCGCCGGCGTCGTGCCCCCGCTCGTCGCCGGCGTGGCCGGGGGCGTGGCGGGGGTCGTCGCCGGGATCGCGGGGGTCCCACCGGGCGCGCTCGCCGTCGTCGGTGCCTTCTCGCGGTCGCCGGGTCGGGGTCGCTGTCGCAGTCGTCGGGGTCGGGGTCCTGGTTGTGGTCGGGGTCGGGGTCGGAGTCGGAGTCGGGGTCGGGGTCGGCGTCGCGGTCGGGGTCGTGATCGCGGTCGTGATCGCGGTCGCCGTCGCCCTCGCATTGGAAGTCACGACAACCGGCGGACGACGTTTCCCCTCGAACCCCTCACCGCCGCTTGATAGAAGGCCCCGTGCTCGCTCGTGCCCGGTCGCGCCGGTGGTCCTCGTGCCGGGCATCCGTCGCAGCGGTCTGCGCGCTCGCCGCCCTTCCGTTCGTCCTCACGCCGTCGTCCGCCCGCGCTCAGGCCGCCCCCCCGGCCGGTCACGAGGACGACGCGTTCGACTTCATGAACCTGATGGCGCACCACGATCTCCACGACATCGTGGACGAGCGGTGGAATGCGTACGGACAGTTCACTTACATCTCGCAGTGGAAGCCGGCGTTCTCGGCGGCATACACGAACGTCAACAACAGCAACGCCAACGGCAACTCGCTCTTGGCCACCGCCGAGCAGGGGTTCACCGCAAGCTTCACGCTCTTCTTCGGCATGAAGCTATGGCCCGGTGGCGAGCTGTACCTCGTGCCCGAGGTGATCGCCGAGCAGCCATTCTCGGGCCTGAAGGGGATCGGCGGCGCCATACAGGACTTCGAGCTGCAGAAGACGGGGTCCGTGCATCCGCAGCTCTATCGTTCGCGCACGTTCCTGCGCCAGACGTTCGGTCTTGGCGGCGATTCGGACGTGAAGACCTCGGATCCCATGCAGCTGGGGTCGAAGGTCGACAAGCGACGGATCGTCTTCACGCTCGGCAACTTCACCATTCTGGACGTCTTCGACCGCAATTCGGTCTCCTGGGATCCGCGACAGACCTTCCTCAACATGGCCTTCATGACCCACGCGTCATGGGACTTCGCCGCGGACGCCCGGGGCTACTCCGACGGCGCGACCGAGGAGCTCTACTGGGACGACTGGGCCATCCGCGTCGGACGGATGGCGCCTCCGTCGAGCCCGAACCAGGAGCAGATCGATCTGCGGTTCTGGAAATACTACGGAGACGCCGCCGAGCTCGAGCACGACCACACGTTCTTCGGACAGGCCGGCGCGGTGCGGCTCCTCGGCTACAGGAATCAGGTGTACGCGGGGCAGTTCGCCGACGCGATCGCAGCGTTCGAGAAGAGCCCGACCAACAACGCCGCCGACTGCAGCAAGAATCACTACGTGACCAACTACGCATCCATGAACAGCGACGCCCCCGACCTCTGCTACGCGCGGAAGTCGAACGTGAAGCTCGGCGTGGGCATCAACGTCGAGCAGCATCTCACCACCGACATCGGCGTGTTCGCGCGCGCGATGTACTCCGACGGGCAGACCGAGGTCGACGCCTTCAACTCGGCAGACCGCTCGGTATCGATCGGCGCCGTTGCAAAGGGGTCCGCCTGGAAGAGGCCGCTCGACGTGACAGGCGTCGGCTTCGGAATGAGCTGGATCTCTGCTATCCACGCGCAGTACCTCGCGATGGGCGGCGTCGACGGCTTCGTCGGAGACGGGCAGCTGAACCACGTGGCCGGCGAGGGGGTCGCGGAGGCGTTCTACAGCGTGAACTTCCTCAAGGCGATCTGGCTGTCGGGGGACTACCAGTTCCTGTGGAACCCCGCATACAACGCCGATCGCGGCCCGGTGAACATCTTCGGCGTGAGGGTCCATGCCGAGTTCTAGGAGCGCCTTGCGACGCCCGACGTGTCTCGCCGTGCTCTTCGGCGTGAGCTTGCTCGGAGTGCCGGTCGCGCGCGCGCAGCCGACGGCGCAGGGGTTTGCCGTCGAGCGCCTCTACCAGTCCGCACCCGGCGCCGGCTGGTTCGTGATGGATGCCCTCGACATGCGCGGCGCCCTCGGCGGCGCGTTCGCCCTGACCAGCGGCTACGCGTCGAACCCGCTCCGAGTAAGCCAGGGGTCGCACGCGCTCGACGTCGTCTCCGACGATGCGTTCGTTGGCGTCGGCTTCGCCGTGACGTACGACCGCTGGCGCCTGTACCTCAACTTCGACGCTCCGCTCGCCATCGAGGGGCAGAGCGGCGCGGTCGGAAACACGATGTTCGTTGCCCCAGGCGTGACGCCCGGCCAGAACCCCGACACCCTCTCGGACACTCGCTTCGGCCTCGACGTGCGGCTCCTCGGTGGTCCGAACGGCGCGTTCAGGCTCGGCGCGAGCGCGCAGCTGTATGTGCCCATCGATACGCAGGCGAGCTACGACACCGATGGCACGTACCGCGCGATGCTGCGCGCGCTCGTCGCGGGCGACGTCGGGGGGTGGAGCTACGCCGGGCAGCTGGGCGTCCACATCCGCCCGCTCGATGACCCGTCCACCCCGGGAAGCCCCCAGGGGAGCGAGCTCCTGTTCGGGCTCGCGGCGGGCTCGCGAATTCCGCTCGGCCACGACGGCACCGTCCTGGTCGCCGGACCCGAGGTCTTCGGGGAGACCGCGCTGCGCGCGTTCTTCGGCGGCTCGACGACGGGCGTCGAGGGGCTCATGACGGCTCGCCTCGAGGGGACGGCGGACGACGGGCCGCAGCTTCGTCTGAAGCTCGGCGCCGGCGGAGGGCTCGACCCACAGTTCGGGGCGCCCGAATGGCGTGTCGTGTTTGGCCTCGAGCTCTTCAACCACGCCGGTGACCGCGACGGCGATGGTGTCGGCGATCGAAACGACGCATGCCCCGACAGGGCCGGCGTCAAGACGAGCGACCCGAAGACGAACGGATGCCCGCGCATTCCGCCTCTCTAAAACACCTTCAGATCTGCGCGGCGACGAGCGCGAAGAGCTCACGGACCCACTGCTGCGCGGGATCGTTCTGCGTCCGCTCGTGCCACAGCGCCGAGATGCGGAACCCATCGACCCCGAGCTCCGACGGGGGTTTGAGGACGACGAGGCCGAGCGGCGCCGCGAGGAGGGTCGCGACACGCGACGCGAGCGTGAGCACGAGGTCGGTCGTCGCGACGATGTGCGGCGCCACGAGGAAGTGCGGCACCGTCACCGCGACCCGACGCGCGAGCCCGAGCCGCGCGAGCGAGTCGTCGACGAAGCTCCCCTCCTTGCCGCGCGGCGAGATCAGCGCATGCGACGCGGCCGCGAAGCGCGCGAGGGTCATCTTCTTCTCTGCGAGCGGGTGCCCGCGGCGCACGACGCACACGAAGCGCTCGTCGAAGAGCTTTCGCGCGAAGATGCCGGGGACCTGGTCCCGTGTGCGCAGGGGGGCGATCACGAGATCGGTCGTGCCGAGCGCGAGGCTATCTGTCCCGTCGTCCCCGTGCGGAATCAGCCTGAGGTCGATGCCCGGCGCCTCCCGCTCGAGCCGACGGACGACCTCGGGCAGAAGGATCAGCTCGCCATAGTCGCTGGTGGCGATGCGAATGCGTAGACGCGCCGTCTTCGGATCGAACGCAGCGGGCGAGCGCAGCGCGGCGAGGACCTCCGCGAGCGCGCGATGGATCGGCGGCGCGAGCGCCTCGGCGCGCGGCGTGGCGATCATCTTTCCGTTCCCGCGCACGAGGAGCGGGTCACCGATGAGCGTTCGCAGCCGTGCGAGCGCGTGACTCATCGCGCTCTGCGTCACGCCGATGCGCTCCGCCGCGCGTGTGACGCTCCTCTCCTCCAGCAGGGCGTCGAGGGCGACGATGAGGTTCAGGTCGAGCGACGGAAGATGCAGCTCGTGCATGACGCTCATGTGCCACATCCATTGTACACATGCGCAATCGAACCGCATGTTGTTCGTGTCGCGGGCACACACGAGCCCGACAACAAGGAGCAGCATCATGTACGTCGTCGCAGGAGTCTCGGGGCACACTGGCAAGGTCGTCGCGGATACGCTGCTCGCACAGAAGCAGCCGGTCCGGGTCATCGTCCGGAGCGCGGACAAAGGAGCGCCGTGGAAGGCGCGCGGCGCAGAGGTGGCCGTCGCGGACCTCGACGACGTCGCCGCGCTGACGAAGGCGTTCGCGGGAGCGAAGGGCGTTTCTCTGCTCCTGCCGCCCCAGATGGGCTCGTCCGACTCGCGCGCCGACAACGCGCGGCGAACGGCGGGCTACGTCAAGGCCATCACGGCGAGCGGCGTCCCGCACGTCGTGCTGCTCTCGTCCGTCGGCGCCCAGCACGCGGAGGGTTCCGGTCCTATCACGAGCCTGCACGACGCCGAGGTTGCGCTGAAAGCCTCCGGTACTGCCGTGACGGCCGTCCGCGCCGCGTACTTCATGGAGAACTGGGGCGGCTCGCTCTACGGGCTTCCGAAGGGGGAGCTGCCGAGCTTCCTCACCGTCGATCGAGCGATTCCGATGGTCGCGTCGCATGACATCGGAACGACGATGGCGAAGGCCCTCGTCGAGGGGGGCGGCGGAGCGAAGAGCTTCACCGTGATCGAGCTCTCGGGCCCACGCGACTACTCGCCGGCCGATGCCGCGGCGGCGCTCGGTCGGATCACAGGAAAGCCGGTGAAGGCGGCGTTCGGACCGGAGGAGTACATCCTCCCTGCCCTCACGGGCGCAGGGATGAACCAGCACTGGGCCGGGCTCTACAAGGAGATGATTCACGGCGTGAACGTCGGCCACGTCGACTTCCAGGGAGGCAGCGCGCGCCGCGTCCGCGGGACGACGGAGCTGGAAACGGTGCTGAAGGCGCTCGTCGCGAGCTAGCCGCCCGGGGCGCGTCCGGCCTAGTGATAGACGACGTCGGGCTCGAGGCCGGCCGTGCGGACGGCCGCCTCGACGCTCCCATTCGATCGCCGCGGCGCATCCGTCAGCCCTGGGCCATCGCGATCCACTCGGCGAGACGCGATGGCGTCGCCGTCTTCGCGAGGCGGTGACCGTCGTCGACGAGAACGAGTCGAGCGCGAGATCCATCGGTGAGCGTCTGCGAGTCGACGACGGGGACGAGCTCGTCGCGGAGGCCGTGTACCACGACGATCCGCGAGGTCACGGCATCCGGCAGCCTCGCGAGCGAAGGAGGCACCGGCAAGCGGGCGCGACCTGCGACGAGCGCATGCGCGGGACAGAGCAGGACGGTCGGGCCCGACCAGAGGCCACGCGAGAGCAGCTCGAGGGCGATCGCGCCGCCGAACGACGACCCGACGACGGCTTCGATCCGGTGCGACGCGAGCGAGGCGGTCTGCACGGCGAGGGACCTGCGCACGACGCGACGCATGACGCCTGCCTGTGCGAGCGGCGCGCACGCATAGGCGAGGCCGATCGTGAGACCGACACCGAGAAAGCTCCGGCGAGCCACGCTCGCGGCGACGACGGCGAGCAGAGCGGCGCCTCCGGCAATCACGACCGGGTCGCGCACGATCTGTCGACGGCCGCACGGCATGAGCTCGCTGACGACGCGGAACCCTGCCGCGGCGAGGTTCTGCGCTTTTCGCCCACCGGGACCCGACTCGAGACCGTGAACGTAGAGAACGGTGCGCACTTCGTCGCGGGCACGTTCGTCGTCGTTCACGCGAGCCGCGACTCCAGCGCGCTGACGAGCATGGCTGCCTCTGCCTGTCGCGCATCGGGCAGGCGCCCAGCTGCATCGCACGCGAGGAGGAGCTCCTTCGCATACACGAGACCGCTGCGCGCGTCAGCCGAGGTGGCGGCGAGCAGCGACGTGATCTCGACGAGAGAGCCGAGGGTGAGCGAGTCCCGCCGAGCGTCGACGAACGGGAACGGGCCGTCGGGGCGAGCGCACGTCTCACGAACGAAGCGCTCGAGCCACCGTGCGGTCGCCGCCATCTTCGCGTAGTCGAGCTTCTCGGGTGTGTCGCTCGGCGTGTGGTAGTGCCGCCAGCGACCGGCCGTCAGGAGCACGAACGGGCGCTTTCGCTTCCAGAACGCCGCATGGTCCGAGAGCGGCGGAATGACCTCGGCGTCGGCAGGTCTCACGATGACGCCGCCCTCGGCGCGGGCGAGCGATGCGAGGTGCTCGGCCGTCCCCACGCTTCGCTCACTACCGAGCGCGAAGAGCGAGGATCGAAGCTCACCCGGCAGGCCCTCGCCGCCGAAAGAGTGGCCGACCAGATCCATGCACAGCATGAGATCGATGCGCTCGAGCGGCACGATCGGCGTTCGCGCGAAGAGCTCGGACCCCATGCTGTCGGTCAGGAAGTAGGGCGCCTCCTCGCCGTCGAACGACGCGATGATGACGCCTCGCCCTGACGGACGGCGCGCGGTGAGCCCCCGAGCGACCTCGACGAGCACCGCGACGGCAGCGGCGTTGTCGTCTGCGCCCCAGAAGACGTCACGCCCGATCTGTCCGAGATGGTCGAAGTGGGCGCCGACGAGGATCCATCGGTCGACGTCGCCCGGGATGGTGGCCAGGATGTTCGCTCCGCCGCACGCAGGGACCTCCTGCTCGAACGCATCGAGGCCAGCTGCACGGAACGCTCCGAGCACTTCCTGCCGAGCCGCGAGCCCGCCCGGGGTCCCTGGCTTGCGGCCCGCGCATCGCGGTGAGCAGAGCGCTTCGACGAGCCCGCGCATCCAGCGACGGTACCACCTCGCGTCTCCCGCGACTTCGAGATCAGTTCCCCTTGCCGAGGAACTCCTTGATGCTCCCCACGATCGCGTCCTTGTCACGGATCTCGCTCGTCACCACGCGAGGGTCCTTCAAGAAGTGGTCACGCAGGTCCTTGATGAACTGACCGGAGCCGTACGGGCTCTCGACCTGCCCGTAGGCGAACATGTTGGCGCGCGGGAGCAGCTTCTGCTTCATGATCTCGACGCACGCGAGCGTGTCGTCCATCGACCAGTTGTCGCCGTCCGAGAAATGGAACGGATAGATGTTCCACTCCTCCGGCGGGTAGTGATCGTCGATGAGCTGGCTGCAGAGCTTGTACGCGCTCGAGATCATCGTGCCGCCGCTCTCGCGCGTGTGGAAGAACGTCTCGCGATCGACCTCGCGGGCCACGGCGTCGTGGATGATGAAGCGGCTCTCGAGCCCCTTGTACTGGCGCTGAAGCCACGCATCGATCCAGAAGCTCTCGATGCGGACGATCTCCTTCTGCTCGTCGCCCATCGAGCCGGAGACGTCCATCATGTAGATGATGACGGCGTTGGCGACGGGCTCGGCCTCGGTCTTCCAGCTGCGGTAGCGCTTGTCGTCGGGGATGGGGACGATGACGGGCTTGTCCTTCGCGTACGAGCCCATCGAGATCTGGCGCTTGAGCGCCTCGCGGTACGTGCGACGGAAGTGGCGGAGCGACTCGGGACCGACACGGCGCACGCCCGTGTAGCGGTCCTTCTCGTTGATGATCTTGCTCTTCCCCTTGTCGATGATGTCCGGAAGCTCGAGCTCCTCGCCGAGGATCGCCGCGAGCTCCTCGAGCGTGACGTCGACCTCGAGGACGTGGTCGCCGGCGCCTTGCCCCGCCTTCTTGCCGTCTCCCGGCTCGTCCCCCGGCTCGCCGCCGACGGGGTCACCCGGGTCGCCGTCCCCCTGCCCTGCCCCGCCTTGCTGGCGGTCACCGAAGCGGAAGCGCGGGATGTCGATCTGGGGGATCGGGATGGAGACCAGATCCTTCCCTTTGCGCCCGATCATCTCCCCCGAGGAGATGTACTTCCGGAGGTTCTGGCGGATGCGCCCGCGGACGATGTTCCGGAAGCGCGAGTGATCCTGATCAATCTTGAGGGACATCGCACCTCGAAGGTACACGATCGCGGCGGCGCAGGCGCGATTGCCGAGAAGGCGATTGGTGAGAACCGGTCCGTGTCAGGCGCGCACGTCGCGTTCGAGGGAGATGCGAGCGAGCCAGAGACAGAGGGCCGCATTGGCGACGAGCCACACGCGCGTGGCGAGGCCGCCGAACGCCGTCGCCGTGTCGAGCGAGAACGCCAGCTGCAGGAGGAGCGCGGTCATGCCTGCCGCGAAGCCTCCGAGCGTGGGACGAAGCCGGCGAATCCCGAAGAAGACGGCCGTGGCCGCGAGGACCGGGAGAGCGTTCGCGAGCGGCAGAAAGCGGTGAAACGAGGCGCTCCAGCCGACGTCCCACTCCCCGAACGGCCGCGTGGCGAGCTCACCGAGCCACCTCCACGCGCCGAGGCGCGGGAGCGCTCCGAAGAGCGGGAGCACCGGCAGGAGACCGACGGCGCCGACCAGGCCTCCGAACAGGGTCCCGACTCCGAGCGCGATCTTGCCGCGGCGACCACGAATCCGCCTCCAGATCCAGAGGAGGACGGCCATGAAGGCGCCGAGTCGCAGCAAGCCGCGACGGAGGAACGTGTGCTGCGCCGCCGAGGCGACGTCGAGGATTCCGGCTCCGTAGAGCTCCGGCTTGTGCTCCGTCGCCGCCGACGGTTCGACGCGCGCCGATCCGAGGAGGGCCTCCTTTGCCGCGCTCGCGTCGGTGACCCCGAGCCCCATGATCAGCGCCGCGCTCCCGGCGACGTGCGGCGAGGCCATGCTCGTGCCGCTGAAGGTGCCGAACAGCTCGCACTTGTTGCGACCGTTCTCGCAGATCGTCTGCTGGATCACGCCGACGCCCGGGGCCGCGATGCCGACCTGCGGGCCGCGAGACGAGAACCACGCGATGGTGTCGTTCGAATCGGTCGCGCTGACCGCGAGCACTCCGTCGTAGGCGGCGGGATAGCCGACGGACTTGCCCGAGTTCCCGGCTGCCGCGACGATGAGCACCCCCTTGTGCTGGGCGTACTCGACGGCGTCCTCGAGGATGCGGCTCTTGCCCGAGCCACCGAGGCTCATGTTGATGACCTGCGCGCCGTGATCCGCCGCGAAACGGACCCCTTCCGCGACGTTCGAGAGCGTCCCCCACCCGAAGCGGTTGAGCACCTTGATCGGCATCAGCGTCGCGCAGAACGCGAGCCCAGCCGTGCCTCGCCCGTTGTTCGTTGTCTGCGCGACGGTGCCCGCGACGTGCGTGCCGTGCCCCTGATCGTCGGAGGCCTCGGTCGAGTCGCTGACGAAGTTGTAGCCGCCTTCGCAGCGCGTGCCCGCGAGATCCGTCCCGCGCGAGAACGGGCCCTTGTCGAAGCATGCGACGCCGGTGTCGATGACGGCGACGGTGACTCCGCGGCCGCAGCCGTATTCCCAGGCGGACTCGGCGCCGACGCGCTTCAGGTGCCACTGGTCCTTGTAGAGCGGGTCATCGGGAACGAAGGAGGCCCGAAACACCTCCATGCGCTCCGCGTGGGCGACGCCTCGTTCGTGGGAAAGCGCCTCGAGGACCGCATCCTCGCGGTCGGGAGACACTTCGCCCACGTCGATGTGGTCGTGATCCTTGCTGAATGTACTGTTGGGTCGGAGCCCGTAGGTGGCCTCGATACGGGCGACGTCGGCTGCAGGGAGATCGTCGTCGAGGTCGACCGCGATCTCTCCCGTCATCTCGTCGGCCGAGGCCGCCAGAGTATCGCCGACGGTGGCGACGGGCTCCGGAGGGACGTCGTCTGCGCGGGCGGGGGGCGCTACCGAAAGGAGGAGCCCGCCGAAAAGGGCGGTCGAGACGAGGATTGAAGCTCTGGCCATGAGTCTCCTACGGATGAAACGGCCCTGCGATCTCCCAGCATACCCACGAAATGTCGGGCGCGCTCGCCAGCCCGTCAAGGCGGCGCACGACGGAGCACGCCAGGCGGGGGATCCGAGGCCGCAACGTGCTAGGAACCGGCCCATGCGTCGTCGATTCGATGGCCGTGTGGCGCTTGGGCTCTCCCTCAACCTTGCGGCCGCCGCGCAGGCGCTCGGATGCGGCTCAGGATGCGCTCGGAATGAGGAGCCGGCACCGTCTACGTCGTCCGGCACGGCAGCCACGGCGGGCCCCTCGGGCTCAAGCTCGCCCTCCATGCCGCCGATGGCGCGGACGAGGCCGACCGCGGCTCCCGTCGATAGCTCGATGCTCCCACGCGCGTCGCGCGACGTGGACTGGGGGCTCGACGTGGCGGACGCCGCGCGGGACTACGTCGTTCGCTACCTCCACGCATCGAACCGTTACGCAGCGCAGACTGCGTGCGTCGTCGTGAAGCCGTCGGTCTTCAACGGCGACCGGAGCGTCGTCGAGGCGCGCAACGACCCGTCCGGTGCGTGCGGCGCCGCAGACGAGCTCCGGGACCGGTTCTTCGTGACGGTGGCGACGGATCGCATGTCGCTCGACCCGTCGCTCCACCAGCCGAAGCTACAACCGTGGCCCGACGGCAGCGATACGGACGGGCCAGCCGCGAAGGTCGCCGACATCCAGGACCTCCACAAGTGGAAGGCGGGCTTCCGCGACACGTTCCACAAGCTCCTGCTCGCGCCGCTCCGCGTGCAGCTCTATGGCCGTGGCACCTACCCGGTGGTCACGATCGCGGGCTGGCACGGGCCGGTGGAGCGCTCGATGACGTCCGAGCAGCTCGAAGCCCCTGCGAAGGCGCTGTGCGACGCGAACGATGGGGGCTCCCTCGGCATCTTCGCGGGGGTCGACCGAACGACGCTGCTCCGTATCGTCTGCCCACACACGGCACGCTTCGAGTCGCTGTAGGTCTAGCCTTGTCGAGTGGAGCGCAGTCACCCGCACCTCTACGTTGTGCGCTCGGAGCCCAGTCAGGTGCAGGAGCCTGCGCTCGGACGACGCTTCGCGTGGGGGCCAATCGGCGCGTGGGGGCCAATCGGCGCGGGAACACCCCTGCGTCACGCGGAGCGTCGTCCGAGTACAGGCCCCTGCACCTGACCGGGTTACTGCTGCACAGAGTCGAGGTGCGGGTGACTGTGCTCCACCAGACTAGTCCACCAGACTAGTCCACCAGACTAGACTGCGCACTCGCGTCGTTTATCGTGGCATGATGGCGCAATGAGCGTGCGATGGATCTCGCCCGCGGTCGTCGTCCTCGCTTTCGCCTCGGCGTGCGGGGTCAACGCCGAGGGCATCATCAGTGTGGACGCCGGCGCGGACGTCACGATCGTCGACACCGGTGTCGACCACGCGTCTCACGACGTGAAGCCGTCGCACGACGTGCTCGCGCAGGACGCGCCGCGGCCTCACGACGCACCGGCGGAGGCTATGAACCGCCACGACGCTCCGACCGACTCTCCGACCGACTCGCCCACGGACACACCGTTGGACGCACCGGTCGACGCACCTCCGGCGTGCAGCCCGACCTGCGTCGATATGCAGGCGTGCAATTCGTCCACCGACTGTGCGTCCGGCGTGTGCACCGCCGGGGTGTGCGCTCCACCCCCGTGCGGGCCGACGTGCCCGGACACGAACGTCTGCGGAAGCAACGGCGACTGCGGGTCACAGATCTGTACGAGCGGCGTGTGCGCATCGCCGGCGTGCTCGCCGACCTGTCCTGCGGGGAGCCCGTGCGGCGGCAACGCCGACTGTCAGTTCGGCGCATGTACGGGCGGCACCTGTGGCGGTCCGTCGTGCTCACCCGAGTGCGTCGACGGCACCACCTGCGGGGTCAACGGCGACTGCGCGTCCGGTGTCTGCACGATGGGCACCTGCGCTCCGCCAGCGTGCGCGCCCTGCGCGAACGGGACGCCGTGCGGCGGAGCGAGCGACTGCGCCTCCGGAGTCTGCACGAACGGAGAGTGCGCCGCCGGGAACTGCTCGCCGCTCTGCCCCGACGGAATCGCGTGCGGCGCATCGAGCGACTGCGCCACCGGGATATGCACGAACGGCAAGTGTGCCGCGCCGGCCTGCGCCCCCGCCTGCGCCGACGGCAATGTCTGCGGCGCAGCCGGCGACTGCGCCTCGATGACATGCACCAACGGCAAATGCGTCGCCCCTGTCTGCGCGCCGACATGCCCCGACGGGAACGCATGCAGTCTCGCGACCGATTGCGGCTCCGCGGTCTGCACGAGCAACAAGTGCGTTGCACCGACCTGCGCCGCGCTGGCCGGCAAGTGCCCCGACACCAACCCATGCGGCGCGGCGAGCGACTGCGGGTCGGGCATTTGTACGAACGGGAAGTGCGCCTCGCCCGCTTGCGCGGCGGGGACACCGAAGTGCCCGGATGGCAACGTGTGCGGCGGGGCCGGCGACTGCGCCTCGGGCGTGTGCACCAACGGAAAGTGCGCGGCGCCCGGGTGCTCTCCCGCGTGTAACTTCCAGAGCGCATGTGGCGCGCCGGGCGACTGTGGGTCCGGTGTCTGCACCGCCGGCAAGTGCGCGGCACCTGCGTGCGCGGTCAACACCCCGAGGTGTGCCGACGGTGTTGGATGCGGTGCGGCGACCGATTGCGCCTCCGGGCTCTGCACCAACGGCAAGTGCGCCGCACCCGGCTGCTCGCCGGACTGCAACGACGGTAACGCATGCGGCGCCCCGGCGGACTGCGGGTCCGGCGTCTGCACCGCGGGCATGTGCGCGGCGCCTGCCTGCGCCGGGGCGACGCCGAGGTGCGCCGACGGGGTCGGTTGCGGCGCGGCGACTGACTGCGCGTCCGGGGTGTGCACCACGGGCAAGTGCGAGCCTCCCGTCTGCGGGCCGACCTGCGGCTTCAACAGCGTGTGCGGTCAGAACAGCGATTGCGGCTCGGGCGTATGCACGGCAGGCAAGTGCGCGAACCCGGCCTGCGCGCCGACGTGCACCGACGGCGCCGGCTGCGGCGCCGCGAGCGACTGCGCATCCGGCGTCTGCACCGCGGGGAAGTGCGCGCCTCCCGTGTGCGCGCCTGCGTGCCCGTTCAACAACGTGTGCGGCCAGGCCAGCGACTGCGGCTCCGACGTCTGCACCGGCGGCAAGTGCGCGAACCCTGCCTGCTCGCCGACGTGCACGGACGGGCAGGACTGCGGCGCGACGACGGACTGTGAGTCTGGCGTCTGCACGGCAGGCAAGTGCGCGTCGCCTGCATGCGCGATGACGTGCCCCGACATGAACGTGTGCGGCGCCAACAGCGACTGCGGCTCCAATAGCTGTGTCGCGGGGAAATGCGCCGCTCCTGCATGCGCGATGGGCTTTGGTGCATGCCCCGACGGCAATGCGTGCGGCGCGAGCGCCGACTGTGGCTCGCAGGTGTGCACAGCGGGCAAGTGCGTGTCGCCAGCCTGCGCACCGACCTGCGGCTTCGGTGCACACTGCGGCTCGAACGGCGACTGCACGCACATGTGCATCGCCGGATTCTGTAACTGAAGAGCTACGGCGTCTGGCGCGCGCGAACCAGGCTCGAAGGGTCAATCAGCATGGCGGCCGTCGCACGCGCCGCCAGCTCGCTCGTCGTGCGAGGGCTCTCCGCGCCGTCGATGAGCGCCGCAGCCGCCTGGGCCGTGGCGAGGCGCTCCTTCATCATGCGGTCGGCGCCTTCGGGGTCGCCGGGACGCAAGAGCCCGCGAACGAACCCCTCGGCCGCCTTGTACGAGCTACGCACGAGCGGCCCGCTGGCGACGTAGCGGAAGCCAAGCTCGCGTCCATATGTGGCATACGCGTCGAACTGCTCGGGCGGGACATACCGCGCGACCGCGGCGTGCTTCGGTGTCGGCCGGAGGTACTGGCCCAGCGTGACGACGTCGACGCCTGCCTCGCGCAGGTCCTTCATCGTCTCCCGCACCTCGTCGTCGGTCTCACCGATGCCGACCATGATCGAAGACTTCGTCCAGCGCGTCGCGTCGCGCGCCTTTACGCGGCGCAGCACGTCGAGAGAGCGGTCGTAGCTGCAGCGGACGTCGCGGATGGTCCGCTGTAGGCGACGGACCACCTCGATGTTGTGCGCCCAGACGTCCGGTGCCGCGTCGACGGTGGTGTCGACGTAGTCGAGGTGCCCCCCGAAGTCGCCGAGCAGCGTCTCGATGAGGATGTCGGGGCGCAGCTCGCGGAGGCGCGTCACCGTTCGCGCGACGTGTCCGGCGCCCCCGTCGAGGAGATCGTCGCGGTCGACCATCGTGAGCACGACATACTGCAGCTCGAGCCTCGCGATGGCGCGCGCGACGTGCTCAGGCTCGCGTCCGTCGACCGCGCCGCGAGGGTCGCCCGTCGTCACGGCGCAGAAGCGGCAGCCGCGCGTGCAGACGTCGCCGAGCAACATCACCGTCGCCGTCCCCTCCGCCCAGCACTCGCCCACGTTCGGGCAGCGCGCCTCCTCGCAGACGGTGTGGAGATCGAGCGCGCGGAACGTCGCCTTCAGCGTGTTCCACTTCTCTCCGCCTGGCGCGCGGACCTTAAGCCAGCTCGGCTTGGGGGCGAAGCGCGACGGTGCAGGGGGCGATGACGAGTGCTCGGACACGGGAGGCGAAACCTAGAGGTGAGCCCACGCGACGACAAGGGGTGTGTCAGACGCGCCCGAACGCAGCCGGCAAGCCGAGCCGGACGACGGAGCCGAACGTCGCGTCGAACGGGTCGTCGTGGGGGACCGCCCAGAGCGTGGGGAGCGCGGGCAGGGTCTCCGGCATCGCGCCCTTGCCGTCCGTGAAGTACACGACGCCGTCATAGCGGGACCGCTGGGCCGCGTCGAAGACCGGAGCGAAGTCGGTGTCGCCGCCACCGACGAACGGCCCGAGCCTGCGGGTGAGGGCGTAGGTGCGGTGAACCGCGGCGTCGCACTCCACGATCGTGAGTCTGGCGTGGCGCGAGAGATGGACGATCTCGTCGGCGACGGCGGACAGAGCGTCGATGTTCATGCTCCCGGACGTGTCGACGCCGACGAGCAAGCGCGGCTTCGGCGGCCTTCGCGAGCGACCGGGAATCTCCCCCACGCGCGTCGGGAAGCGGCGGTTCGGGCGCAGGTAATCGGGGTGCACGAGGCGTCGCCGGGGAAACGCCTCGCGCAGCACGCGTCTCCAGTCGACGTGCGTCCCGTCGTCGGACGCGATGACGAAGCGTTCGAGCTCTTTCGCCAGGCGTGCCCGCACGACGTCGCTCTCGAGCGCGCCGCCCCGCGCACCATCGACGTGTGCACGGATCGCGCGCTTCATCTCGGCGAGGGAAGCGGCGTCGGTGGGTCTCCCGAGGCCCGGCTCGCGGTTCCAGTTGCGCTCGGTCGCGCCGTCGCTCCTCGCGTCGAGGAAGTCGCCGAGCCCTGCCCCGCCCGACGCGCCCGCGCGACGCGGCCGGTGCGCGTCGACCATGCGCGCGGACCACCAGTCCATCAGGCAGAGCGCTCCAGACTCGTACGCGCGGACGAGCAGCGCGTACCGCTCGCGGGTGCTCTGGCGCGCGGCGACGCCGAATTCAGCGAACGTCGCGACATCGAGCACCGGCGGGAGCGGCTCGCGGATGTACTCGTTGGCCGAGATCTCCATCGCGAGCTCCATCAGCTTCGGATGCCTCACCGCATGGAACTGCGCGCCGCCGAGGTGACCGAGCATCACGTGCTGGATCTCGTGGAGCAGCACCCCCGCGCGAAACTCCGGGTTCGCCGCGAAGTACTCGAGGTTCACGAGCAAGTGGAGCCGCGCATCGGGGTCATCCCAGCGCTGGAGCGCGACCGCCATCGTCCGTACCGCGCGCGTCGCGACCGGGTCGAGCCGTGCGAGCACGCCTGCGTACGCGGGGTAGCGCGCGAGGAACTCGGTCTCGCGCAGCCACCTGTCGAACCAGCCCTCCCTCCACGCCGGGGCCGTCGGCAGCGTCGACGACGCAGGCGCGCCCTTCGGCCACACGCGATCGAGCAGGGTCTGGAACCACCCCACGTCAGCCCCGCGCCTTCCGGTGCGCCTCCCTGTCGAGCGACCGCGCCGCGGTCTCGAGGCACTGCTCGCGAAGGTCGCCGGGGAGCGACGCGAAGACGTTCGCCAGATGCTCGAGGAGCTGATCGCGTGTGCGGAGCGGCGCGCGCGAATCGAGAAGCACGTTCCCGGCGAGCTGCTCCCGCAGCTTGGACGCCAGCATCGTGATCGCGTCGATCCTCTGCGCGTCGCCGAGCGCACGTACGACCGCGGCGAGCGCCTGCGGCCCGTCGGGCGCCAGGAGCGTCGCGAGGTCCGGCTCGGGCGACGCGGGCGGGAACGCCGTCGCATACCGCGCGACAGAATCGGTGACGAGCACGGCCCATGAGGCTGGGAGGTAGCCTGGCATCAACGCGTGCACGAGCTCACGGTTCGTCTGCTCGCCCTGCCGCAGCGCGTGCAGCAGCTCCGACGCGTACGCCCACGAGCGCGGCGACACGTGCCCGAACGCGTCCGTGTGGTCACGCACCGTCTCGGACACGACCGGGTGCACGCTGTGCCGCGCAGCCCACGCGAGCCACTCCCCGCGGTCCGCCGCGACCGTCACCCCGAGGAATCGTGATCGCAGCGCCGGGTCGAGGCGGTTCACCTGGTAGTCGCCGTCCTCCGGGTTCACGGCCGCGACGCACGTCCACCCGTCGGGTAGCTCGTAGGCATGCAGGCGCCGCGCCGAGAGCAGCTGCAGCGCCGGCTGCATCACGGGAATCTCCGCGCGATTCAGCTCCTCGAGCATCAGGATGCCGCGCTCGCCATCCGCCTCGCCCGGCAGCTCCGATGGTGCGGCGTAGTGCGTGCGCCCGCCATGGATGACCGGGAGCCCCACGAGATCGGGAGGCTCGAGGAGGCTCAGGTCGAGCACCTTGAAGCCGATGCCGTTCGCCCGCGCGAACTCGGCGACGATCTGGCTCTTGCCGATGCCCGTCGGCCCCTCGAGGAGGAGCGGACGCCGCGCGCGCACCGCGACCTCCAGGATCGCGAGCACCTTCGGCCCGATCGGAACGGCGTGCTCCGAAGCCGGTTCGGGCTTCGCCGCCTTCGGTGTGGGGGGCTTCGTGATCGCGGGTCTGCTCATTCGCTCTCCTTGCCGTCACCGGCACGCAGCGAGAAGCCGCCACTCCATGCGGAGCCGATGCTCCACGTCCCCACGATGGTGCCGGCCGCGTCGAGCGTGCCGACGTAGAGGATGCTGTGAGAGCCGTCGTACGTCTTGACCCATCCGATGCGCACGAGGCCGCCCGGCTCCACGCGGTATTCGCCCTCGAGGCGGAACGTCGAGAGCGGGTCGACGCCATCGCCGCGCACGACGCCGTCGGCGAGCTCGAGCGTCATGCGCTGGGGATGACGAGCTCCGTGCTGCTCGTAGTGCCCCGACCATTCGCCGGAGTGAAGATCAACAGGCATGTGTGGACTCACGATCGAGCCGCGACCCCCGACGGTCAAGCGGTACCCGGTCAGCGCAGGGTCTCGAGGAGCGGCAACAGCGTCTCGATCGGCGCGTCGGCGAGCTCGGCGTCGAGCACGAAGTCGACCGCCAACCCGACGCCGTCGCGCGGCTCCGGATAGTAGTTTCGCTTCGACCCGAGCTGCCACAGCACGCCGGTGCGCGGCATCGCGTAGGGGCGAAGGTTCCCGAGCTCGAGGAGACCCGCCGTGCGCTCGCCGACCAGCGTCGCGCCGAGCGCCGCGCGGAGGGCGTCCGCGCCGCTCTCTCCAGACGACGCGGACGCAGCGTCGACGACCACGAAGATGCGACCGGTGTACGGCGAGCTGGCCTGGCTCGTCACGCTCGAGCGGCCGATCGCCTGCGACGGAGCTCCGGGCGCCCCCCCGAGCGGCGTGGCTCTCTCGAACGCGTCTCGCTCGCGCTTCGCGTCCACCGCGTCGATGCGGTGGAACATCATCTGCTCCGCCACGAGCTCGTTCCAGTCTCCGCAGGCCGTCGCAGCGCCCGTCACGCGAACGTCCACGTACGGCTGGGACCACGTGCCGCGCTTCGCCTGCTTGATCCACGCGTAGATGTACGAGTCGTCGCCGCCGCCGTTGCCGCGCAGGTCGAACACGACGACGCGCTTCTTCCTGTGCTCGTCGTAATCCGCGGCGATCCGCTCGAGCGTCCTCTTCACGTCGGGCGAGCCCCAGAGCGTGCGTACGACGATGACCGTCGCGTCCCCCACGATGCGCGTCTCGTACGCGGGCCGCTCGTCGGCGTACTTTGCTCGAGACACCCGGCGGACGAAGCGGACGGTGCGCTCGCCGCAGTGGACGTCGACCGACGGCGCGGTCGATTGCGCCGAGAAGCTCATCGCGTCCACGAGCCCGTGCGCCGTGACGACCTTCACGCCGCGCACGGTGCCGGCGACAGGAGTGGCCCCGTCGAAGCGGCAGCGGTCCGTCGCGAAGCCCTCGACCCCCCCCGTCGCCTACTCCGAGAACGCGAGGTCGTCGCGGTGGCGGAGCTTCCCGCCCCAGCCGGACACGGACAGATGGTTGTCACGCACGTGGTGCCGGAGCGCGACGAGCGGGGTGAGGACACCGTCTGCGAACGTCACCGTCGGGCCCCTCGCGAGGACGTCGCGCTGCCAGCCCGCGAAGAACGCGTCGACATCGAAGCTCGGGCTCTCGAGTAGCTCCGGGTAGCCCGCGTAGAGCTTCTTCATCGCGCCGTGCAGGTCGCCGATGTCGGCGGCGAGCGCCGCGGTGTCGAACACCGTCCCCTCCTGAACGGGTGGCCGCTCGATGAACGCGCGCAGCGCCTGGCTGTCGGGGTCGAAGCAGAGCGCGGAGCCGCCCGCGCTCTCCGGCGGGAGGTAGACGTCGCCGCGTGCAGGAGCCGCCGGAGGAGGCGACCGTGCGGCCACGGCGACCGGTGGCGCGCACGGGACCACGACGCCCGTCGTCGCGACAGACGCGGGCGTGCACGCGAGGAGCGACGCAGCCGCGAGGCGAAGAGCGAGGCTCGAGCAGCCCACGACGGTCACGCGGGCGTCGGGGTCGGCCTCAGCGCCTCGCGGATGTCCGAGAGCCCGAGCGGGCTCGTCTCGCCGCCGCTCCGCGCCGTCGCGCAGGCCGTGTCGACGTAGTGGCCGAGGAAGCGCGTGAGCGCGACGCCGCTGGCAGCGTTGGCGGCGGCCGCGACGAACGGGATGTAGCTCACGGTGAGGTTCAGCGCGGCGCGCGCCCCGAGGCCAGCGAGCGCGGTGAGAGCGATGGGCCGCCAGGGGACGGCGCGGAGCGTCACGCCGCGCGCGCGGGCGATGCGGACGGTGAGCACTCCGTACAAAGGGAGCAGCGCGAGCTCGTCGGCCAGAGGGATGGGCGACAGGACGACGGCGATGGCGGCCGTGGTGAAGCTGGCGCGACGAATGGCGCGGGCGACGTCCGCGCTGCCGTCGGTCGAGTCGCTCGCGGTGGTGGAGGCGGAGTCTTGGGCCATGACGGTCCGCTCGAGGCTATCGCCATCGCCCGTGCAGCGACAGTGGGAGCGGAGTCGCGAGGGGAGGATGCGGACAAGCCATCGATGGGGTCGAGACACATGTCTCGTCACTCTCCGATCGTTTCTCCGAGGAGAGGACACGTCGGCAGTCCGTACGACGGCGACGTCCCTGTCGGAGGGACAATTGTCTAGCCATACAGGACTCGATGCCCGTAGATGGAGACAGGCGTCGGGTGATGACGGACAGCGCGTCCACTGGAGGAGACATCTCATGAGAGAGACAAGACACGCGAGGGAGAGTCTCCCTGCATTGCTCCTCGGCATGGTCGGCCAGTTCAAGACGCAGTCGGCGCTCGCGAGCACGCTCGGTATCTCGTCGAAGACGCTGGCGCGCTTGATCAACCAGCGCACGATGCCGGCGCCGGCACGGCGACCCGCGATGCTGCATGCGCTCGCCGGTCACGTCGAGCACGAGCTGCTGATGCGCCTCGGGGACGCCCTGGACGTCTCGTTGCACCTCCGGCCGCATGCGCACGCCGCGCCGACGACGTCGACGGTCTACACGTCGTCCCTCGAGGACGCGCTGGAGCTGTCGCTCTTCGTCGCCGCGGAGAGGCACGGTGTTCCCCTGGCGCAGGCGAGGAGGCTCTCGGTCGACGTCATGGCGCGCGCGCACGCGCTGGGCGTCCCGACGGCCGCCGCGCACGCCGCGCTGGTGGCCATCGCCGCGCGACGGGAGCCTCAGTAGTCGCAGTCGGCGAGGCACTCGCTGCCGAGGCACACGTCGAGCGCGTCGGCGGCCGTCTCGCCCGTCGCGTGCGCCGCGGCGCACGACGAAGCGCACGCCGCGTCGCCGCACGTCGCCAGGCACGTCAGGTAGGCGAGGCAGTCGCTCCCCGCGCCGCACGCGACAGAGAAGCTGGCGCACGCGCCGGCGATGCACGCGTCGCACGTCGCGGTGGAGCTGCGCGCGACGGGTGCGCGGTAGCCCGGGTCCGCGCACGCGGTGGGCGCGACGGGAGCCCCGCACGCGATGGAGATGCCCGCGTCGGCCGGGGCGCATGGCCGCGCGCACTCCGCGCCGTCGCATGCGACATCGTCCTGGCATCGCGCGAGCGCGAGGTAGGGGCCGCGCGCAGCTTCGGGCGCGGCGCACACGCAGCTCGCGGCCTCCTTGCCGCTCACCACGCACTCGATCACGCCGTAGCAGTCGCTCGAGCGCTCGCACTGCGTGTAGAGGTCTTTGCACGCGAGGGCGAGGCAGTCGCCGCAGGTCGGGGCGAGGCTCGCGTCGAACCGGGGCGGGACGGCGTCCGTGTAAGCAGGAGCGTGAGCGTCGACGTGGAACGCGGACGACGCCTCGGGAGCGGCGTCGATGCTGCCGGAGACGAGCCCTCCGCATGCGCCTGCGGGCAAGCAAGCGACGGCGTACGCCAGGACGACACGAGGAGTGAAGGACCGCCGCAGCACGCGCCGGACGATAGCGCGTGCGGTGCTCAGCGACGACGTGGACCGCGGAACAGCGGCGCGACCGCAGCGAGGGACGCGATGACGGTCGAGCCGTTGTTGACCAGCGCTGCGCCGCCAGGCGCGAGCAGGCCGGCAGCACCGAGGACGATGGCGATCGCGTTCGGCACGATGACCGTGCCGAGCCCCATGCGCACTCGTCGCATCGCGTCGTCCGCCACCTGGAACGCGTCGGGCAGCTTGGCGAGCCCCGCCTCGAGGAGCACGACGTCGGCGGTCTCGAGCGCGACGTCGGTGCCTCCATGGAGCGAGATGCCGACGTCCGCCACCGCCAGGGCGGGCGCGTCGTTGATGCCGTCGCCGACCATCGCGACCGTCTTCCCTTCGCGCTGCAGCTCGCGGACGCGCGCAGCCTTGTCCTCCGGCAGCATCTCGGCGTGGAAGCGATCGGCGCCGACCGCCTTCGCGACCGCCTCCACCGAGGCGCGCGCGTCTCCCGACATGAGGATGATCTGTCGACGCCCGCCCGCCGAGAGCGCGCGCACGACGGACGCGCTCTCGGGTCGAGGCTCGTCGCGATAGCCGATGACGGCCGCGAGCGTGCCGGACACCGCCACGTAGATCGACGACGCGCCAAACGCCCGCTGCCGCGTGACCGCCTCGTCGCCAGGCCGCGCGTCGACCGCGTGCCGCGCCATGAGCCGCGTCCCGCCGACCAGCACGTGCTGCCCGCGCACGGTCGCCGAGAGACCCAGCCCGATGGCGTACACCTCCGTCCCCATCTCGGGCGACGGGACCTCGACGCCGAGCCCCCACGCGTGCTGCCGGATCGCTTCCGCGATCGGGTGGGACTGCCTCCCCTCGGCCGCGGCCGCGAGGCACAGCGCGTCCATCCACGGCACGTCCGACACCTGCGCGACCTCGATCACCTCGGGCGACCCGCTGGTCAGCGTGCCCGTCTTGTCGAACACGACCGCGTCTGCCTTCGCGAGCCTCTCGAGGTACTGCGCCCCCTTCACGAGCACCCCCTGGCGCGCGGCGAGCGTCATCGCGGTGAGGGCGGCCGTCGGCACGGCGATGCGGATCCCCGTGCCGAAGTCGGTGATGAGCACCGACGTCATGCGATCGATCTGCTGCGCGAGCATCGCGGCCCCGCCGGCGAGGCCTATCGTGGGGAGCACGAGGCGGTCCGCCGTCCGCTCCGTCTCGCGCTGGAGCGTCATCGGCTTAGCGCCTGCCCCTTCGAGGATCTGCACGATCTTCGCGGCGGTGGTGTCGCGCCCCACGCGATCGACCTCGACGACGATCTGCCCTTCGAGCACGACGGTCGCGGCGAGGACCCTGTCCCCTTCCCTGCGCTCCCGCGGGATCGATTCGCCCGTCAGCGCCTTCTCGTCGACCGACGCGACCCCGCGCACGATCACGCCGTCGGCTGCGACCGACGCGCCGGCCTCGACGATGATGCGATCGCCGACCGCGAGCTTGCTCGACGAGACCTTCTCGACCTCCTCGCCGTGACCCTCGCTCGTTCGAACGCGGAACGCGTGGTCCGCGTCGAGCTTCATCAGCTTCGAGATGGCGCCGCGCGCGCGGTCTTGCGTCTGTTCGAGGACGAGGTCTCCGACGCCCAGGAGCCATGTGATGAACGCGGCCGTGACGGGCTGGCCGGTGCCGAGCGAGATGCCGATGGCGGCGAGGTCGAGCACGTCGACGCTGAGCCGACGCTCCTCTGCCGCACGCAGGGCGCGGCGCGCGGAGGGCAGCGCGGTGAGGCTGACGGCCGCGGCGAGCGCGGGGAGCGGGACGATGCCCGACAGCGTCGCTCCGAGGACGACGCTGTTCATCGCGGCGTTCGCCCAGCCGATCTTCCTGGGGACGCGCGTCGTCGTCGGCCACACGGCGAGCGGTGTGCCGAGGGCGACGCGGAGGAGGGCCTCGGCGCTCGTGACGGCGGGGTCGAAGGTGACGAGCACCGAGTGACTCGCCGGCGACGCGTTCGCGCGATCGACGCCGGGCTGCTCGCCGAGGAGCGTCGTGAGCCGGAGGATCGAGTCGTCGGTGGCGCCCCGCATGCGGAAGCGCGCCCGGCCGTCGAGCGTGTGAGCGATCTCGACGGGCGCGACGGGGGGAGCGGTCGCCGCGTGGCTCAGCGTGAAGATACGGTCACGGAGGCTGCGCACGAAGGGCGCATCCACGGCGCTCGGAGGCGAGAGCTCGCGATACTCGATCTCCAGCGACGCGAGGTTCTCGCGGTGCACGACGCTGACGACGTCGGCGTGCGCGCCGAGCCACTCTTTCAGCTCCGAGACGCCAGGCGCGCCCGGCGTCGCCCCGCGCACCTGCGCCCGCCCGTCCCCCGAGCGCGCGAGCGCGAGCGGCCCCGCGGGTCGCGCGCTCGCCATCTCTCCCGCGTAGTCGAGTAGCGCAGGCCAGGGTTCGAGAACGCTCACGTCTCGTTCGAGGCGACAGCGGAGACTGTGCGCCCGTGCCCGTCAGGGCTGCGCTCGAGGCGCGCGAGACGTCGCTCCTCGGCCGACGCCTCGATCTCCTTCCTGTGGTGGTTCAGGAAGACGCTGTACGACCACCAGAGAAGGTTGTCCCAGCGAGGCAGCCGGTGCTGCTTGCTCGTCGCGAGCGAGTACGCGCTCAGCACGGCGAGGCCCGCGGGGACGAGCGCGCGAAGGTCGGCCTTGTGGCCCGTCAGCTCGGACGCGATGGCGTTGAGCTCCTGCATCGCTCCGACGGCGACGACCGCCGGGGTGCGCGCGCGCGCGATCGCGTCGTCGGCGCAGGGTGAGACGCCGGCGGCCCGGGCGACGTGCGCGAGGATGGCGTCGGGCTCGGCGAGGCCAGGCTGGTACTCGATGAGGATGCTCCCCGTCCGCGCGCTGTGGTCGAAGTGCGTGACGCCCGGGATGCCCAGCGTCGCCACTCGCACCCGGTCGGCGAGCTCGGGGTCCTTGCGAAACACCTCGGCACGGACGCGCAGGCGCCCCGGGTGGTGGTGCACGAGCTCGAGCACCTCACGAACCACGTCGGTCGCGGAGCCGGCGGGCGCCGGGCGGTCATCCTCTGTCTTCGCCACGACGATTCAGGCGGCGCGGACGGCGGGCACGGTGGCAGTCGCGACGGGGCGCACGGCCTTGCGGAGGCTCCCCTCGTGCTTCGCCTTCCCCTCGGCGACGAGGTCTTCCAGATGCTCCTTCTCGATCGCGACCACGCGGCGCATCCGCTCGAGCGTCCCGAAGACGGCGGAGACGCCGGATACCGCGAGCGTCCGCGAGGAGTCGACGGTGCTCCGCACGATCCAGCCGCTCGCAAACCCTGCCAGGAAGATGCCCAGATTCTTCATCTCAGTTGCCTCTATCTACGTTTCGGCGCGGAGGTCAGCCGCGGAAGGTCGCTCGGTGTTATAACTGCCGTCACCGCGATGTCACGTGACATTTTGATCGAATCCCGCTCGGCAGACGGAGTGTCGTCGGCCCTCCCTCCACAGACCTTCGACGGCACGATCGCAGCGCCACCTGCCGCGACGCGGAGCGCCCTGGTCGAGGAGCTCGGCCAGCGCGTAGGCACCCACGACGCGCCGCCGTCGGGGTGGTTCACGAAGCTGATCGGCTACTATCTGCGCCGCTACAAGGACCGCGACGTCGCGCGCGGACGCACGCAGCCGAAGCCCGGCCAGACTGTGTCCGACGCCGCCAGAAAGAGGATCCTGCGTGCGAGCGTGAAGTCCGCCTTGAGCGGCGCGGCGGCGGGCACGCTGTCGACGGCGGCGACGCTCATCACCGCGCAGACCGAAGGCATCGCGGGCCTCGTTGCCATCCCGATCGCCGCGCTCGGGATCGGTGGCGAGATGATGTACCGCTCCCTCGTCCACTTCGACCTCACGGTGCAGCTCGCCGATCTCTTCGGCGTCGAATTCGACCCGAACGATCCAGCCGACATCATCCGGCTCTACTCCCTCGTCTTCAAGACGAACGTCGAGGACGACGAGGAGCCCAGCGCAGGCGAGAGCCCGAGCGTCGGCAAGGACCTCGTGCACAAGGTCAAGCACCTCGAGAGCGCGGAGGTCGGCGAGCAGATCGGCAACAAGGTCCTCGGCGAGAGCGTCGTCCGGAACATCGTCCCGTTCGTCGGGATCGTGTCGTCAGCCGTCACGAACTTCGTGCTGACGCAGCGGCTGGGCCACACGGTCCGGCGCTACATGCGTTACCAGCGCGCCATCGACGACGCGTTCGACCGCGCCGCCAGCGAATGCGGGCCGCACCTCGACCTGCTCGTCGAGGGCATCTGGTTCATCTTCACCGCCGACGGCCACCTCGCGCCCGAGGAGACGGTCACGCTCGTGAAGCTCCTCGAGCGGCTCGGCCCCGTGACCGGTCACGCGACGCTCGCCCGCTTCGTCGAGGACGAGCTCGACTGGGCAGACCGCATCGAGGCTGTGCCGGAGAGCATGCGCGACGCGTTCTTCACGGCCCTCGAGATCGCCGCCTGCGTCGACAAGGTCGTGACGCTGCCCGAGCGCAAGATCCTCCGTCGCGCGGCCCATCACCTCGGCCGACAGTTCGACAGCGCGCGGCTCAAGCTGATGGTCGAGCAGCTCGAAGAGGCCGGCGTGCTCACGGGCCCGACAGCGGCGCCAGCGACGGCGTAGCACCGGCAGAGCCGACGGCGATCGCTCGCTCTGCGTGGTAGGCCTCCTTCCGAGGGAGAGAGCTGAGCCTCGTCGCAAGCATTCCCTTCGGCGGACGACTGCTCTAAAGCAACGTGGCGCGCATGGGCCGGTGTGGAGCGAGACGTCTCGATGGTCACGGCGCTCGAGCTGCCGCGCTCCTGGCCGCCGCGTTCGCGCTCACGAACAGCCCGCAGGCGCTCGCCCAGCGCGGAGTGACGGGCACTCCGGGCGCGGCGGAGACGCCGGCTCCCGAGGTCGCGCCTCCGCCGCCACCCGCAACGCTCACGCCGCCGAACCTCACGCACTTCGAGCACGCCGAGTACCCGAAAGAGGCAGAGCGCGCCGGCATCGAGTCGAACGTAGTCCTCGTGCTCGACATCGACGAGAACGGGAAGGTCACACGCGCCGAGGCGACGCCTCGGGTGGGCAACGGTTTCGACGAGGCGGCCGAAGCTGCGGCGAGGAAGTTCGAGTTCGAGCCGGCGAAGCGCGGCGGACGCGCGATCGCGTCGCGCATCAAGTACCTCTACAAGTTCACGTTGCAGAAGGCGGCACCCGCCGCGCCGCTCGTACACGTGCCGGTGAAGAACCTCCGCGGGAAGGTGCTCTCGGCAGGGACGAGCTCGCCGATCGCAGGGGCGACGGTCAGCGTTCGTGGCCCCGGCATCCTGGGCGGAGAGGCGCTCACCGTCACGACGGACGCCGCGGGCGTCTGGTCGTTCGAAGACCTGCCCGACGCGACCTACCACATCGTCGTCAAGGCGAACCTCTTCGACGCCGACCAGGCCGACGAGCGGGTCGACGCAGGTAAGGCGACCCAGATCGTGTTCCACCTCTTTCCCGAGGCGGGTGAGGAGGTCACGGTCAAGGGCGCCCGACCGCCGCGCGAGGTGACGCGCGAGACGATCACCGAGGAGGAGATCAACCGCATCCCGGGCACCAACGGCGACGCGATTCGATCCATCGAGAACCTACCCGGCGTCGCTCGGCCCCCCGCCTTCCTCGGCCTGCTCATCGTGCGCGGGTCCGCGCCAACGGATACGCAGACCTTCGTCGACGGGACTTCGATCCCGATCATCTATCACTTCGGCGGCCTCTCGGCGGTGGTGCCGACGGAAGTCCTCGACCGGATCGACTTCTACCCCGGCAACTTCAGCACGCAGTACGGCCGGGCGATCGGCGGCGTGGTCGACGTCGGCGTCCGCGACCCGAAGCAGGACGGGAAGTTCCACGGGTTCGCGCAGGTCGACCTCATCGACGCGCGCGTCCTCGTCGAGGGGCCAATCGCGGGCGGGTGGACGTTCCTCGCGGCGGGGCGGCGGTCGTACTTCGACCTCTGGCTCGGTCCGGTCCTCTCGGGCCTAGGCGCGGACGTCACGGCGGCGCCCGTCTACTACGACTACCAGGCGCTCATCGAGAAGAAGTGGAGCGCCAGGGAGTCGTTCCGCATCATGTTTTTCGGGTCGGACGACAAGTTCGCGGTCACGACCAACACGGTGAACTCCAGCGACCCGGGGTTCAGCGGCGGCCTGAACGACCACACTGCGTTCTGGCGGATTCAGGGGCGCTACGTGAACAAGATCGGCGACAGCACGGAGGTCCGCATCGTCCCGTCGATCGGCCACGACACCCTCGCCTTCGGCATCGGCACGGACTACGCGAGCCTCGGCGGTTACGAGCTGGCGCTGCGCGCAGAGGTGTCGCAGAAGCTCGCGAAGCACGTGACCCTCAACGTCGGCCTCGACTGGCAGGACCTCCCGTACGACTTCAATGTCCACTTCCCGGTCTTCAACATCCCGGGCCAGCCGTCGACCGGTCCCTTCCTCACACGTCCCGCCGTGACCAGCGCGTCCAGCGGGAACATCAACCGCCCCGCCGTCTACACCGACATGGAGCTCACCCCGTGGCGCGGGGCGCGCATCGTGCCGGGCGTGCGGCTCGACTACTCCACCAACTCGAGCACCGGCTGGGACTTCGCCCCGCGGCTCGTCGTGCGCCAGGACCTGACGACGGTCTTCCCGCGCACGACGCTGAAGGGGGGGCTCGGGATCTTCTACCAGCCGCCGCAGCCGAACGACAGCGACCCCATCTTCGGTCAGCCCGGGGTGAAGTCGAACCGCGCGACGCAGTACGACCTCGGGGTCGAGCAGGAGATCACCCACCACGTCGAGGTCTCGTTCGAGGGCTACTACAAGCTGCTCGATGATCTGATCTCGCAGGGCTACTACAACGAGGGCCACGGGCGGGCGTACGGCCTCGAGACGCTCCTGCGCTGGAAGCCCGATGGACGGTTCTTCGGGTGGCTCGCATACACGCTCTCGCGGAGCCAGCGTACCGAGCCGCCCTCCGACATCGAGACGGTCTATCAGTACGACCAGACTCACATCCTCACCGTCCTCGGCAGCTACAAGCTCGGCGGCGGGTGGGAGTTCGGCTCGCGCTTCCGCCTCGTGTCGGGGAACCTGTACACGCCCTCGACGTACGGGTTCTACGACGAGAACGTCGGCTCGCAGCTCTCGCTGCCGAGCTATCCGGCCTACAACACGCGCCTTCCGCTCTTCACGCAGCTCGACATCCGCGTCGACAAGACGTGGCAGTTCACGCACTGGAAGTTCGGCGCGTATCTCGACGTGCAGAACGTCTACAACCGCGGCAACCCGGAGGGCATCGGCTACAACTACAACTTCACCCAGACGACGACCGTGACCGGGATCCCGTTTCTCCCGAACTTCGGGCTGAGGGCTGACCTGTGAGGCGCGGGCTCGTGCTCACGCTGGCGACGCTCGCGGGCGTCACCGTCGTCGCGGCGACCCTCGCTCTCGCGTGCGGCGCCGCGGGCTTCCCTGATTCGAGCGTCATCGGCTCGGTGCGCATCCTGGCGTCCCGATCCGATCAGCCCTTCGCGAAGCCAGGCGCGACGGTCCGGTCGGAGGTGCTGGTGGTCGACGGTCGCCCAGACGCGGCCACGAACGAGCCGCTGCGCGTGTTCTGGCTCCCCTTCGTCTGCATCAACCCGCCGAACGACGCGTACTATGCGTGCTTCTCGGAGTTCGAGCAGAACCCGTCGAGCGTCGAGCAGTATGGCGCCGCAGGAGCGGGAGGGCATGCAGGCACGACCGCGACGATCTCCGGCGCCATCTCGAGCTGGGACGGAGGCGCGGATGCGGGCGTCGCCCCTTCCGTCGGCCTCTCGCTCTTCGGCGACGGCGGAGCCCAGTCGAAGACCGACGGCGGGCTGCTCGGCGCGATCCCGGCGGGGAAGGATATCAGCGCGTTTCTCGTCCAGGGGCCGCGCGCGGTGTTCCATTTGCCAACCACCATCATCTCCTCCCACCCACCAGTGGCGGGCTCGACACCGTACGGCGTCGCGGTGCTCATCAACATCGCTTGCGCGGGGCACGTCGAGCTCATCGCGCTCGACCCGACGAACCCGAGCCCCGAGCAGATCCCGTTCGGCTGCTTCAACACGCAGGGCGTACAGCTCGGGGCCGACAGCTACGTCCTCGGATACACCGAGATCTTCGCGTACGAGTCGCTCACCAACACGAACCCGGTCATCAGCTCTTTCTCGTTCGGCGACGCGGCGGTCCCGCTCGACGGAGGTGGAGGCGCGACCGGCACGATCACCGTGACGCAGTGCCCGACGGGCGCGAAGACGTGCCCCGACAGCTATGCCATCGTCGGTGTGCCGGACGCGAGCTGGGCACGGGACCCGCAGAACCTCGGCCCCGACGGCGGCGCGCTCGGCGAACAAATCTGGGTCGACTACTACGCGACGCTCGGCACGTTGAGCGAGGAGGCGATCCTCATCTTCGACCCGACCAGGGGGCGCGTCGTCCCTCCGCACCAGGAGGACTTCCAGACCTCGAGCAAAGGGAGCGGGACGCTCTGGGCGGTCGTCCACGACAACCGCGGAGGCGCGTCGTGGCTCACGATTCCCGTGCGGTCGAAGTAAGCGCGCCGGCGGGGCCGCTCCTCGCGCTCATCCTCCTCGCAGCCTGCGGCGGGACCCCGCAGGCGGCCTTACCGCCGGTGCCCGCACGCGACTACGCGGACGCGGGAGTCCCGTTCCAGAAGGACGAGATCGTCCCCAGCGCCGCGTTCACCGACTTCACCGCGCTGACCGCCGCCGAGGTAGAGGCCTTCCTCGCGCATGACCCGTACACCGGCGCGAGCTTCCTCGCGACATACCAGTCGAACGGCGTCGCGTTCTCCGACGCCGTCGCGAACGTCGCGAGCCGCTACCGCATCAACCCGATCGTCCTGCTCGTCGCCGTCGAGGCCACGCTCGGGCTCGTCGCCGATACGGTCCTTCCTCAGCCTGCGCCGATGGTCGACTACCTCTTCGGCTGCGGATGCGCCGTCCCGACCGATACGACCACGTGCGCCGCCAGCGCTGCGGGGCTCGACATCCAGCTCGCCTGCTATGCGAGCACGCTGCGGAGCAGCCTCGACCAGATCGCCATCAGCGGCGCGACGCCGGGGGGCTGGGGCCCGGGGGTCGCCGCGACGTCGCTCGACGCCATCTCCGTCACTCCCGTCGACGACTCCACCGCCGCGCTCTACGCGTACGATCCCGTCGTCGGGACGGGGCGCAGCGGAAACTCGCTCTTCGCGAGCATCTGGTCGGAGTATACGACGGCCCTCACGTACAGCGCACCTCAGGGTACGAGCACCGGCGCGACCGCCCAGGTGGGAGACCCGTGCCTCGCCAGCTCCGACTGCGCGATCGCGAGCGCCATCTGCGCGACGGGGCCGCAGTACCAGGGCGGCATGTGCACGGCGAAGTGCGCCGGCTCGTGCCCCGGCAGCGACAGCTTTTGCGCGAGCTTTTCTCAAGGTGGATTCTGCCTCGCGCTGTGCAACCCGACAGACCCGGCTTCGTGTCGCGCAGCCTACGCATGCTCGTACGTCGCACCGTCCGGAGCGCCGTCCGGCACCGCGCCGCAGTACGTGTGCACGCCGCGCTAGGCGAGCTCGCGCACCCAGGGCCGGAGGACATCGATCGCGCGCACCGAGACCTGCCCCGCGCCGAGCACTGCTTCGTCGGCCGGGGACCGCGACAGGCAGCCCTGGACGCGAACGTAGGCCTCCAGGTAGACGCGCTCGCGACCGAGGCCAGGCGTCCTCCCATCAGACCCGCGGAACGCTCGTTCGGCGATCCGCAGCGCGGTCTCGAGCACGACCTCGAGGTCACGGAGCGCACGAACGACGGCCACGAAGTCCGCCCCGGAACGCATCAGCGACACCGCCTCGTGCCGCGCCCCTAGCTCGCGCCGCCGCTCGACGCCGGAGACCCCCCGCGTCTCTTCGAGCCACAGCGCGTAGCCCTCCTGGTCGTCGCTCCCGCCCGCCGTGCCGATCGCGAAGATGCCGACGGGGAGCGTGCGAGCCCGCATCCGCGGAACCGCGTGCGCCTCGATCTCATGGACGACCGTGCGCTCGATGTCGCGGGCGGCGAGCCGGCGCCCCTCCGCGACCCAAAGAGTGTCGCCGCTGATGGCCGCGAGCGCGGACATCGACGCGCTCGTACGCACGGCGAACGGGAGCCGTCTCCGCGCGACCTCGGCACGCAGACGCGACACGAGCGACCGCGGGTCCCTGTCGTCGCTCGCGAGGGTCGACGAGGCGGCATCGGCAGGCGTCCGCGGCTCGCGCGCCCACTCCCGCGCGAGCGCATCCGCTCGCGACTGCTCCGCGCTCGGAGCGAAGCGCACCGCCGCGCAGTGCGCGAAGCGACTGGTGCCGACGACGCTCGCAGCCTCGAGCTCCCGCCGAAGCTCCAGCGCACGCTCGCGGTAGAGGGGCCCCACGGGCATCGCGTCGATCGCGCGCAGCGGCATCTCCATGGCGTCGAGAACCCGGAGACCGCGCGAGTGCCGATGCTCGGTGGACGTCGCTGCGTAGGCCCACACGGGGAGGCGCTCGCGTCCTGCGCCGTAATCCGCAAGCAGGCGCGCTCGCTCCACGTGCGCGTCGACAGGGGTGGCCGCCCCGAGCAACCCGACGCTCCGCGCGACCACGCGGAGCGATTCCTCCACCGTCGCGAGGTCCGACTCGGCGTCACCCGACGTGGGAACGGGAGCGACCGCGCGCGCGAACGGAGGCCTGGAGGGAGACATCGACGCGAGCCTACTGCCGCTGGACGTGCGGTAGAAGTCGCTCCGCTCCCAGGCTACTTGCTCGCGGGCGGCGTGGTCGACACGACGACGGAGTTGATGGCCTGCACGCTGGCGCCGGCGGGGTATGCGTAGCTCACATAGGTGCTCGGCGGAGTTGTCTCGTTCGTCCCCCACCCCCAGACCGTGAGCCCGAACGGAGCGGAGCTCTTCATGGTGTGGAAGCCGTTATTGCAGCCGTTCTGACCGACGAAGTCGTGTCGGGAGAGGTCGATGCGAGTGAACTCGTAGCGTCCTGTCGAGTCCACCGGCTGCCAGCCCGAGAGCGCGCCCGCGCAGTCGAGGATGACGTCTGGCCCGCCGACCGTGGAGGCAGCGCCGTCGCCGCCACCGTCCCCCGCTCCTCCGTCCTTCACGCCCCCATCACCCGCACCGCCCTCGCCGACCGCGCTGGCCTCGACACGGCCGTCGGAGGCACCGCCATGTGTCGCGCCCGCGTCCCCGACGGTCGCGCGCACGACGACGAGGTTGGTCTCCGGATAGGTCGGATCGGTGAAGAAGCTGTACGACGTCAGGTACTCCGCGACGGGGATGACGTTGACGAACTCGGGATCGCCGACGCCGGCTTCCTCGGAGAGGTAGCCAGCGCCGGTCATGTGCGCCGACACGTAGAACGGATGCGCGCCGTCCTGGCTCGAGACGACGAAGGGGCCTGGATCCCAGAACTCGACGACCTGACCCGACGCGATCATGGTCGGCGCGCCGGCAGGGGCGGCGGGGCTGTAAGTGAGCGTCGTGCCGTCGACCGCGCCGACGACGCGCCACGGTACGGTCTCGTCGTTCCCGTCGATGCGCGCGCGGTACCGGACGGCCACGTACTCGTGTCCGAGCGCCGATATGGGTGGAATCTGCTGGTGGGCCGAGTCGCACGCGACCGCGCTGATGGGCGAGTCGTAGCAGGCCGTCGACCCCCAGACGCCGATGGGCATGTCCGCCTGCACGATCGTCCCGGAGAGGTCGGTGTTCGTCGCCGCCTCCGTGAGATCGAGAATCTGTCCTGCCTGAAGGGTATAGAGCTCCGTCTTCAGCGCGGGGCCGCCTGTGACGCCCGGTCCCGCCGCCACTGCCACCGTCGGCAAGATGGATACGTGAGTGTCGTTCGCCAGGGCGACGATCTGCAGATTGGTGTTGATCGTCGTGAACGTGCTGCTCGCAAACGTGCTCGCGGTCGGCATGACGGCCACGTAGTTCGTGTTCCAGACCGCGGTCGGCAGGAGCAGCGTCGCGCTCGTCACCGCCGAGACGGCGCCGCCGTACGGGAACATGTCGTACGCGGTGGTCGGCGCGCTCGTCGTCAGATGAAACGCGGCAGCGATCTGGCTCGCCGGTGCCGTGTTGGCACCGCTCACGAAACCACCGACAGATCCGTGGAACTTCGTGAGCGCCGGTACCGGGCACGACGTCGGGACGATGGCCCCCACGCCAGGCGCCGCGGCGACCGGCACGGCCTCGCCGAGGAAGACGATCGCCACCGACGTGGGAGGAATGGTGCCGCTCGGCAGTGGCGAGTATGTCAGTGACGGTCCCGACCCCGAGGGGACCACGGCAGATTGCGAGAGGTCGAACTCGACGCCGTTCTGGTCGACTTCGAGGCTGACCGGCGAGCTCGACGCGTTCACGACGAAGACAGCGACACAGAGGCCGTCCGCCACCTCGTCCGGGTGCGGGAAGACGACGAGGTACTCGCAGCCGCTCGAGGTCCCGCCGTCCGCCGCTGCGGTGCACGCCGGGGTGTTCGCGACCGACGGGAGAATGATGGGGGCGACGAGGACGGTCGAGTCCGGGACGCCACGGGTCGCCGCCTCATGGGCGTCCGCCGTTCCGGCATCGAGCCCGAAATTGAGCGGGGGCGCCGACGACGAGCTGCAGGCGTAGACCGCCGCGAGGAAGCTGACCACGGCTGTCACAGCGAGGACCACGCGCGCTGGTGAAGGTAGGGTCAGGCGCATTGCGCCTCTGCCGAGCAAGAGGCATGCCCGGCGGAATACCGGCGAAAGAGCGAACGCCCGGCCGTTCCGTGACAATTCTCGTCATCGCCGGCGGCGTGGCCGACGATTCCCGTCCGCGTGGCTAGCGGCGCGCTCGGCGCTCCATGCCCAGTGCAAGCACGGCCGCGCAGAGACCAAGGCCAAGACCGGCCTCGACCGGCACGACCGGGGAGATGTTCCCCTTCGCGGCGATGGTCTCGACCCTCGACCGCTCGTCGGCGTGCGCGACACTGGGAGCGAACGCCGCGCAGCTGAAGGCGGCAGCAACGACAGCGGCGGGAACGAGCGAAGCGAAACGACGGGCGATGGTGGTCATGGGCATGTCCTCTCTCCAGAAGACCTGACCCGTGCTCGCTCTCCGAGAGCACCGGGGCAGGTGACGGAGCGGTAACGCACACTTCGTGCCGCGAGCGAATCAGCTTCGTTTCATGTGTTCCACGCGAAAACGTCAGCCTTCGCACGGCTCGGGCAGGAGGCTGAGTGTGCCAATCTGTGACGTGACGACGACGCCGTGGCCAGAGTGCTGTCAGTCTGTCGGTTCGCGTGGCTTGCGTGGCTCCTGCGGCGAATCCCGAGTGCGAGTGGGTGATGGGGCGGTCGTCGACTCGCGTCTACGCGTGCAACGCAGCTACCCCTTCGGGTTTCGCCGGCTCTGGGGCCCGCTCGTGACCTTCATCATCCGCTCTTGAACGCTCTTCATCGACTCCGCAGGCTCGGCCGATTCCCCCACGTCCTTGCGGGCGTACACGAACCGCCGGACGTGCTCGAGCTCGGTCGCGTCCAGGATCTCGGCGAACCAGCGCACGAGCGCGGCCGGATCGTGCGTACCGAACCGGCGCTCCTCGAGCCCGGCCTCCCGGATCATCCGCATCACCTGGAGGCCCATCGAGCCTCCTTCCGTGTAGAAGATGCCGCTCCGCTCGAGCAGCGGATTGTCCGCGCGCATCATACCGATGAAGACGTTGGCGGTGTCCTCCGCCCACGCTGCCGAGGCCCGGACGTCCGAGCAGACGACCGTCTTCCGCGGCGCGTTGCGCTTGAGTAGCGCCTGAAGCTCTCCCGCTGCGCGCCTCGCCTCGTCGACCGACACCGGCGGGACGAGGTAGAGCAGGGCTATCCGTGCTGAAGGGTTGAGGACGCGGTACATGGGCGCGCGCAGCGGCGCGAAGACGACGCTAACGCAGCTCGGCGCATCGGTCATCCGTCGCGCGCGCGGCTCGACGGGGTCGAGTTTCGCGGGAGACGAGGTCCGAGAGGCCCTCCCGAGCCGCTCGGCGCCCGTGTCTTCGGCGCCTACGGCGTGAGCACCGCGCGGAACCGCGCCTTGTTCTCCATCACCTTCGCGAACGCCTGCTCCGCCTGCTCGAGCTTGAACACCTCGACCCGCGGCCTCACGCCGGTCAGCGCGCTGAAGGCCATCGCGTCTTCCGAATCGATCGCGCTTCCGCTCGGCCACCCCGCGATCGTCTTGCCGCTGAGCAGCCCCATCGCCCCGACCTTCAGCGGCTCGAACGGCGCGGCGACGATCAGCAGCTTCCCGCGAGGCTTCAGCCCGTCGACGGTCCCGTCGATGGCCTCCGCGCTCGGCGCCGTAGCAAGGACCAGGTCCGCGCCGCCGAGCTTTTTCAGTCCTTCGGCGGCGGGGAGCTTCTGGGTGTCGATGTACTCGTGGGCGCCGAGCTGCCGCGCGAGATCCTCCTTGTCCGCGCCTCGCGAGATCGCGATCGTGCGAAAGCCCATCTTCGCGGCGTACTGAACTCCGAGGTGGCCGAGGCCCCCGATCCCCAGCACCGCGACGGTCGCGCCGGGCCGCGCGCCGCTGTTGCGGAGCGAGTTGTAGGTGGTCACGCCGGCGCACATGAGCGGCCCGGCGTCGGTGGCTGCGAGCTGCTCGGGAATGCGAGCGACCGCCTCGTGCGGAACGACGACGTACTCGGCGTATCCACCGTCGAAGCTGATGCCCGTGATCTTCGCCTTCTCGCAGTTGAGGAAGAGCCCGCGCCGGCACGCGTCGCAGACGAAGCAGTGCCCTCCGTGCCACCCGACGCCGACGCGATCGCCCGGCTTCCACGGCGACACGTGCGGCCCGACGGCATCGATGTGCCCTGCGATCTCGTGACCGGGGATGCGCGGCAGCGCCATCCCGGGGAATCCCCCCGAGCGGACGAAGGCGTCGCTGTGACAGATCCCGCACGCCTCGACCTTGATGCGCACCTGCCCGACGTGCGGCTCCGGCACGTCGCGCTCGACCACCTGGAACGGAGCTCCCGCCTTCGTGGCCTGAACTGCTCTCATCTTCGCCATGTTCGTCCTCCTCGTGCTCGCGAGTTGCGCCCCCGTCCGATGCTGCGAGGGGGCATCGCGTCGCCAAGGACCGAGCACCGTCAGCGAACGGGCGTGTTGAACATCCCGTCTTCGAGGTTCAGCATCGGGGACTGCGCGGAGGAGCCCGCGAGGCCCGTGCACGTGAATGTGCCTGCGACGGTGGAGCCGGACGCCGCGTAGTTGCCCGGCGGCGCCGTCGTGACGTTGACGACGCAGCCCGCGGTCGAGCTCGTGGACGGGATCTCGTCGCCGCCGTACTGGCCGCTCGCCGCCGTGAAGGTCACGACCCCGTGGGAGCTGGTGCTGTCGATATCGTACTCGCCGGGGCCGTCGTAGGTGCCGTTTCCGATGTTGAGCGTCAGCGCGTCAGCGCTCGCGCTGGCCGACGAGAACGACCCGCAGGTCACGATGAGGTTGCCGCTCCCGTCCATCTCCGCGAACCCCACGCCGACGAGCGTCCCGGTGAGAGCCCCCGAGAGCGCGAACGTGCATGTCCCCGTGGGGAGGCCGCTCGCCGCTGCCTCCGACGACTTTGCTGCCGCGTCCGACCCCGGGCTGCCGACGGGCGATACGGAGCCTGAGCACGCTGTCGGAGGAAACAGGAGCAAGACGAGCGCGGCGACCGACGCATGACCCTGGACCCTGGACGTCATCGTGCCTCTCCTTGCTCCCGCGTGTCGGTCGCATGTCCTATCAGTCGCCGCGGCGGACGCCTAGGCTTGGTGCTGCGAGCAACGACGCTCGACCGACGGAGACGCACATGACGTTCGAAGACACCGTGACCCTCGTGACCGGCGCATCGAGCGGCATCGGCCTGGCCGTCGCGAAGGAGCTCGTCCGGCGGAACGGAAAGGTCGCGCTCGTCGCTCGCTCGAAGGAGAACCTCGACGCCGCCGTGCGCGCCCTCGGAGAGGAGCACGCCGCGAGCTTTCCGCTCGACGTCACCGACAGAGAGGGGCTGGCGGCGCTGCCTGCGAAGGTCATCGCCCGCTTCGGACGGCTCGACTACGTCGTGAACAACGCAGGGGTGAATCACCGGGGCGCCCTGCTCGATCGCACTCCCGCGGAGCTCGCCGCGACGCTCGAGACGAACCTGGTGGCGCCGATGCTGCTGACGCGAGCGGCGCTCCCGCACCTGCCGCGACACGGCGTCGTCGTGAACCTCGCGAGCCTCGCCGGCAAGGTCCCCGTGCCTCACGAGGCCGCGTACAGCGCGTCCAAGGCGGGGTTGCGCGCGTTCAGCCGGGCGCTCGACGTCGAGCTCGAAGGTCAGGGGGTCCGCATCTCCACCGTGTGCCCTGGCCCGGTCGATACCGGGTTCCTCGGCGACATCTCGAACGTACCCAACCTGGTCTTCTCTCAGCCGATGAGCACGGCAGAGGAGGTCGCTGCGGCGGTGATCGAGGCGCTCGAGGGGAAGGCGTCGGAGATCGACGTGCCGGCGCTGTCGGGGAAGCTCGCGACGCTCGCCTACCTGTCGCCCGGGATCTACGGACGCATCCGACCGTTCTTCGAGCGTCGCGGCGCGCGGAACAAGGCTGCGTACGAAGCGCGGCGGAGACGGTGAGCGCCGCGAAGAGCCTGACGGTGGCGTGCGTGAGCGGCCTCGTCGTCTCGTGCGGCGCACGGACGGCGCTCGACGCGCCCGTCACGCGCGAGTCGGGGCTCCTGATCGGCATCGAGGCGGGGTTCGATGCCGAAGTGGTGGCCGGACTGGCGCCGATCGATCCTGCGTGCTCGTCGACGAACGGGTACACGACGGTCTTCCCGCCGTACGTTCCGCTCGTTCCGCCGGACCTCCCCGCGAGCTGCGGCAACGGCTTCGAGCTCGGAGACGCGGTGCCAGGCTCCACGTACACGCTGAGCTCGAGCCTGCCGGGCGGCGCGCCTGCGAGCACGCTCGACGTCGACTTCGCGACCTACGAGAGACCGGACGGGATCCTCATCACAGGCATCGGCGCGAGCGGGGAGTACACGCTGCTCGACTCGTGCCGCCTGCAGACCTACGACCAATCGGACCCGAGCGGAGGAACCTCGCGGCCCCCCGACCAGACGATCCGGCAGTTCCGTATCCAGGTCGAAGCGGGCACGCAGCAGCTCGTCTTCAGCTTCGCGGGCGTCGTCTCACCGATGTACCTCCAGGTGCTCGGGCTGTGCGCCTTCGACGTGGTTCCGTTCGCGGACGCCAGATGGTGGCAGGCGGTGCCGTAGCGACCCACAGCCCGACGCAGACGTCGAGCCTCGCACTCAGTTCCGCTCGCGACGGGCGAGCTGCTCGAACACCCAATCACTCTGTGCGCGGATTTTGGCGCGAGTGGTCGTAAACAACGCGGTTTGCGCGTCGACGACCGGACCGATGCCGAGCACGACCACGAGCTCCGGCACGATCGGCTGCGGGTTCCTGGGGAAGACCACTTCTCCGATCCACCCATCGCGCCATCCGTAGGCACGCGTCGCGCGGGGATGGTCGAGAAGCTCGAACACCTGGATGGTCCGCTTCGCGTGAGCGGGGCGCCCAAGATCGACCGATTCAAGCCAGCGTGACTCGCACCCGTGCTGTTGGCGGATCAGATCCCGCAGCCCCTCGATCAACTCCGCGTCTCCGGCAACCACGTCGAGTCTAGCCGCCGGCTCGAGCCCGTCCACCGCTGGCCGTACCCGAGCCTCGCGCGTAGAATGGCGAAGGGATGCGCGACACGACGCCCGCTGGGGACGACCGTTACCACCAGCTCCTGCGCGCGCGCCTGCCGCACGAGCGGCTCGAGGCCGCGATGGGCCTCAGTCGGGCCGTGCGTGCGCTCGCGGAGGCTGGGATCCGGGCCCGGCATCCAGACGCAGATGACGCGGAGGTCCGCATCCGTCTCGCGGCGCGAATGTACGGACGAGGCGTCGCCGCGAGGCTGTTCGGCACGATCCCGGACGATGCCGTCTGAGGGCACTGCCTCGCCCGTCGGGGACGTACTCGACGTCGCGCTCCTCGTGGCGAAGGCGCTCGATGCAGTCGGCGCGGACTATTTCGTGGGCGGAAGCGTCGCCAGCTCGCTCCAGGGGGAGCCAAGGGCGACGAACGACATCGACATCGTGGTGTCACTCTCGGCTCGAACGGTGCCGGCATTCGCGGAGGCCCTCGGCACCGACTTCCAGGTGGATCAGGAGATGCTGCGAGACGCTCTCTTGCGTTCGTCCTGCGCAAACATCTTCTGAAGAGCCCCGAGGACACGGTGCTTCGCAAGCTCCTCTGGTATCGCCTGGGAGGCGAGGTCTCCGAGAAACAATGGCGGGACGTCGTGGAGGTGCTCAAGGTAGGCGGCCCCCAGCTGAGCCTGGCTTACCTCGACTCGTGGGGGGCGAGGCTGACGCTGACGGAGCTGCTCGCCCGCGCCCGCCGCGACGCGGGGACTTGAGCGTCACGCATCCTGCCTCCCTTTCGCTCCCATTGACGGGCAGGACGACAGGATGCTCTTGGCCCGCGCCCCGAACCGGGATAGCGACAGCTGTCCGCTCCCGATGGGGGGGGCGCCCCGCGAGCCCCGATGAAAAAGAACTACGTCCTCGACACGAACATCCTCCTGCACGACCCGCGCGCCATCTTCCGCTTCGAGGACAACGACGTCATCATCCCCATCTTCGTCATCGAGGAGGTCGACTCCTTCAAGCGCGAAGGCTCGGAGCGCGGCCGCAACGCGCGCCAGATCTGCCGGTACCTGGACGAGCTGCGCGAGACGGGCGGCTCGCTCTCGCGCGGGGTGAGCCTGCAGAACGGCGGGACGCTGCGAGTGGCCGTGCCCGCGAAGCGCCCCGAGCTGCCGAGCGCCCTCGACAAGAGCGCGATGGACCAGGCCATCCTGCAGACGGCCTTCGCGGTGCGCGAGCAGGACGGCGGCAAGCCGACCGTCTTCGTGACGATGGACACGAACCTCCGCATCCGCGCCGACGCGCTCGGCATGGTGACGCAGAACTACGAGAACCAGCGGGTCGAGGTCGACGAGCTCGACTCGGGCCTCCGCGAGCTGGACGTCGATCGCGCGATCATCGACGGCTTCTTCGCGAGCGGCGCCGCGCCCGTGGACGAGGCCTCGTTCCTCCCGAACTGCTGCGTGCTGCTGCGCGACAAGACCAACCCGTCGCACACCGCGCTCGGCCGCTACGACCAGGCGAAGAAGCAGGTCCTCGCGCTGCGCACGCCGCGTGAGGGGCTGATGGGCGTCCGCCCGAGGAACAAGGAGCAGAGCTACGCGCTCGACCTCCTGCTCGACGAGAACATCCGCCTCGTGACGCTCGTGGGCAAGGCAGGCACGGGGAAGACGCTGCTCGCGCTCGCCGCCGGCCTGAAGCGCACGGTGGAGGACGGCCACTACACGCGCATGCTCGTCTCCCGCCCGGTCATGCCGCTCGGGCGCGACCTGGGCTTTCTGCCCGGCGACGTGGACGAGAAGCTCAACCCCTGGATGCAGCCGATCTTCGACAACCTGGAATTCATCTTCTCCGTGAACGGCGCGCGCAAGGGACCCGCGGCGTACGCGGAGCTGCTCGAGAGCGGGCAGATCCAGGTCGAGCCCCTCACCTACATCCGCGGCCGCTCGCTGCCGCAGCAGTACATGATCGTCGACGAGGCGCAGAACCTCACGCCGCACGAGGTGAAGACGATCATCACGCGCTCGGGCGACGGCACGAAGATCGTCCTCACGGGCGACCCCGGGCAGATCGACAACCCCTACGTCGACAGCGCCTCGAACGGGCTGACGATCGCGGCCGACAAGTTCAGGAACGAGCGGCTCGCGGGCCACATCGTGCTGCAGAAGGGTGAGCGCAGCGAGCTTGCGGAGCTGGCAGCGAACCTGCTGTGACTCAGTGGGCGGCGGCCCAGTTCGCCCCCCACCCCACGTCCACCACGAGCGGCACGTCGAGGCTCATCGACGACACCATCGTCTCGCGGACCCTGTCGCCCGTCTCGTTTTCGAGCCCGATCGGGACCTCGAAGACGAGCTCGTCGTGCACCGTGAGGATCATCTTCACGCCTGGCAGCTTCGCGAGCACCCCCTCCTTCACCAGCTTCACCATCGCCACCTTCATCAGGTCGGCAGCCGTTCCCTGGATCGGCGTGTTCTTCGCGAGGCGCTCGGCCTCGGCGCGGAGCATCCGGTTCGCGGAGTGCAAGTTGGGGAGGAAGCGGCGGCGCCCGAGCAAGGTGCGGACGGACTGGTCCTGGTTCGCCTTCAGGATGGTCCTGTCCATGAACGTCCGCACGCCCTCGTAGCGCGCGAAGTAGGCCTCGATGAAGCGCGCCGCATCGGGCCGGCTGACGCCCGTCTGCTTGGCGAGCGCGACCTCGCCCATCCCGTAGATGACCCCGAAGTTGATGGTCTTGGCCTGGTTCCGCATCTCCTTGGTGACCGCCTCGGGCGCGACATCGAAGATGAGGGAAGCTGTGCGCAGGTGGATGTCCTCGCCCGCGCGAAAAGCCTCGACGAGCTTCGGGTCGCCCGAGAGATGCGCGAGGAGCCGTAGCTCGACCTGCGAGTAATCCGCCGCGAGGATGACGTGCCCGGGCGGCGCAACGAACGCGCTCCGGATCTCGCGTCCGAGGGCAGTGCGGATCGGGATGTTCTGCAGGTTCGGGTCGCGCGACGAGAGGCGACCGGTCGCGGCGACAGCCTGCTCGTACGTCGTGTGGATGCGGTGCGTGCGGGGGTCGACCACGCGGGGGAGCGCGTCGACGTAGGTCCCTTTCAGCTTGTCGATCTCGCGGTACTCGTTGATGACGCGCGGCAGCTCGTGCTGCTCGGCGAGCTCCTCGAGGACGGACGCATCCGTCGAGCGCCCCCCCTTCGGCGTGCGCTTCAGGACAGGGAGCTCGAGCTCGTCGAACAGGATGGTCTCGAGCTGGTCGCGCGACCGGATGGAGAAGTCGCGCCCCGCGAGCGTCTTCGCCCGCGCCTCCAGCGCGACGAGCTCCGCCTCCGCGCGCTTGCCGATGACGGCGAGCTGGGCGATGTCGACGAGGACACCGGTCCGCTCCATGTCGAGCAGCACGTGCGAGAGCGGCATCTCGACGTCCCGGAAGAGCGCGCTCATTCCTTCGGTCTCGAGCCGCGGCGCGAACCCCTCGGCCAGTCTCGCGATGGTCTCCACCTTCGTGGCCGCGAAGGGTGTGGCTCTCTCTATCTCGAGCTCGTCGAAGAGCGCGGGCCCGCTCGGGCGCTTCGCCTTCGGCTTGTCCGGGGTCGCCGCCGCCACCGCACCGAAGATGGGCAGCTGCACCTTGAGCTCACGCTGCGCCGTGTCCGTCAGCGTCGAGCTCGCCTCGGGGTCGAGCAGGTAGCCCGCGAGCATCGTGTCGAACGTGGGCCCCGAGAGCGTCGCGCCGTACTGCGGCAGCCCGAGGACGAGCTCCGTGTGCTTCAGATCGTGGCCCGCTTTCTGTACGTCCGGGTCGACCAGGAGCGGCTGGAGCACCTCCTTCACCTCGGCCCACGACAGCTGCTTCGGGACGCCGAGGTAGCGGTGCGAGATCGGGACGTACGCCCCCTTCCCTGCCCCCGTCGAGAGAGAGAGGCCAATCACCTCCGCGCGGAGCGGCTCGGGACGCGTCAGCTCGAGGTCGATCGCCAGCGACTTCGTCCCCCTCGCCTCGGCCACGAGCGCCTCGAGGGCCGGCCGCGTCGTGACGGTGGAGAGCTCGCGCGCGACGACGGCGACCGGCATCGCGCTGCGCCACTGGTCGAGCATGCGGTGGAACTCGAGCTCGGTGAAGAGCCGCTGCAGCTCGGGAACGTCGGGGTCGCCGTAGCGCAGCTTCGGCAGGTCCCACGCGATCTCGAGGTCGTCTCTCAGCGTCACGAGCTCGTACGAGACGCGCGCATCGGCCTCGTGCGCCTCGAGGGAGGCCTTGAGCTTCGCCTTCGTGATCGACGCCACGTTCGCGTAGACGCCGTCGAGGGATCCGTACGCCTTCAGCAGATCGCAGGCGGTCTTCGGCCCCACGCCAGGCACGCCGGGGATGTTGTCCGACGTGTCGCCGACGAGCGCGAGGAGGTCGTGGAGAAGGCTCGGCCTGACGCCCCACTTCTCTTCGACCTCCTGCGGCCCGAAGACCTTGTCGCGCATCGAGTCCCACAGCACGACGCGGTCGTCGTCGTCGTGGACCAGCTGCATGAGGTCCTTGTCCGCGCTCACGATGACCACGCCGAGCCCCGCCGCGACCGCCCGCTTCGTCACCGTCGCGATGAGGTCGTCCGCCTCCATCCCGTCGCGCTGGTAGACCGGGATGTTGTAGGCGCGAACCAGCTCCTCGCAGCGCGCCATCTGCTGGGCGAGGTCGGGTGGGGCTTCAGGGCGGTGCGCCTTGTAGCGCTCGTCGAGCTCGTGCCGGAACGTCCGGCCGCGCGAGTCCATCGCGACCGCGAGGTAGTGCGGTTTCCGCACAGTGACGACCTTTTGCAACATGTTGACCGTGCCCATGACGGCGTGGGTCGGCTCGCCCTTCGAGGAGCTGAGCGGCGCGATCGCGTGATACGCCCTGAAAACGTAGCCCGACAGATCGATGAGATAGAGGTGCTTGTCGCTCGCGGGGGCCGGAAGAGACGCCGGCGTGGTCGTGGATGCCATCGGCCGCCACCTTAGAGCATCTCGCGCGCCTTACGATCTCGCTCACGGCCCGGACCTTGCTGGAGGTATCTTCGCACGGTATTGTGCGGTATCGACGCGGGGGTCCGCCATGTCCAGCACTGCCGATAGCGAACCCGAACAGCGACCGACCGATGGGCTCGTAGCGGGCAAGTACGAGATCCTGCGGCTGATCGGCCGCGGCGGCATGGGCTCGGTCTGGGAGGCGCGTCACGTCTCGCTCGGGACGAAGGTGGCGATCAAGTTCGTCGAGGTCGAGCACGCCAAGAACGCCGAGGCGCGCGACCGGTTCCAGAACGAAGCGCGCGCCGCCGCCAGCATCCAGTCGAAGCACGCCATCAAGGTGTACGACCACGGCCTCCTCGAGGACGGACGCCCGTACATCGTCATGGAGATGCTCATCGGCGAGCCGCTCGACAGTCGCATCGCCCTCCTCGGCACCCTCCCCATCCAGGAGACGGCGCGGATGGTGATGCAGGTCGCGCGTGCCCTCCAGCAGGCGCACGACGCGGGGATCACGCATCGAGACCTGAAGCCCGAGAACATCTTCCTCGTGCGGAACCCCGACGACGACGACGAGATGGCGAAGGTGCTCGACTTCGGCATCGCGAAGCTGACCGACGCGAGCCACGCGCTCGCCGTGTCGTCGAGCACGAAGACGGGAGTCCTCATGGGGACGCCCTATTACATGTCGCCCGAGCAGGCCCGCGGGCTCAAGACCCTCGACTACCGGAGCGATCTCTGGGCGCTGGGCGTCATCGTCTTTCGATGCGTCACAGGCGCGCTCCCTTTCAAGGGCGAGGCGCTCGGTGACCTGCTGGTGAAGATCTGCGCCTCGCCGGTCCCCGCGCCGTCGAGCGTGCTCCCGGGTCTGTCGGCGCAGCTCGATGCCTGGATGGTGAGGGCGCTGCAGCGCGAGCCGCAGGACCGCTTCCAGTCCGCGACGGAGATGGCCGAATCGCTCGCGATGGTGGCAGGGGTGAGCGTCCGACTTCCGAGCCGTCGGAGCTACGACCCCGTCGCCAACGCGCCGACGGCCGCCGTGACGCCGCTCCTCCAGTCAGGCGGCTCGAACGCCTCTCCTTTCGCCGGCACGAAGGAGGTCCTCAGCCGACCCGTTCCCGTCGTGACGTCGTCGCCGACGACGGCGAGCTCCCATCCGATCGCGCTCGGGTCCGGAGAGGGGGGCTTCAGCGCCACGGCGGTCTCCGCGTTCGCGCTCGTCGGACTGCTCGTGGCGGGTGGCGTCACCTACCTCACGGTCAGACCACGGACGACGGGCGTCACCCCGGACGTCGTCGCCGCTGACGCCCCGCCTAGCTCGGCGACCGCCAAGCCCGCCGCTTCCGCGCCCGTCGCGATGCCGAGCGCCGAGCCGCCCCCCGCCGCGATCACCACGGCATCGGCCGCCCCCACGGCGGAGCCGCCGAAGGTGGTGACGACCTCACACCGATCGACCGCGCGGCAGCCTCCGGCACCTGTCGTAGCTTCGCCCGCACCGCCGCCGCCGCCGCCAGCACCGCCACCGCCGCGCCCCGCCCGTCCCGCTGCTCCTTCTGGAAACGACCCCGGATACTGATGCGACGCTCGACTTTTCGCCTTTTCTTCGCCGCCACGCTCGCCCTCACGCCCCTCTCGATCGCGTCGACCGCGAGCGCGCAAGCGCCGGTCAGTGACGCGGACCGCGAGGCCGCGCGCAACCTCTTCAAGGAGGGCTTCGACCTGCAGGCCGCGGGCAACTACGCCGACGCGCTCGACCGCTTCAAGCGATCGCAGCAAGTCTACCCTGCCCCGACGGCGCTGCTTCACATCGCGGAGTGCGAGGCGCGCCTTCTCCGGCTCGTCGAGGCCGCCGAGACCTACCGAGCGCTCGCGCGGCAGCAGCTCGCGCCGGGAGCGCCTCCGGCGTTCTTCGCCGCGCAGACCCAGGGCGCCGCCGAGCTCCAGCAGATCGAGCCGCGCATCCCGCATGTCCGCGTCGACGTGACCCCACCGAACGTCCAGAACCTTTCGGTGTGGATCGACGAGCAGCCGCTCAACGTCGCTCTCCTGGGGGTCGACCGTCCCATCGATCCGGGCAACCACAAGTTCACGGCGCAGGCGCCCGGCTACGACCGCACCGAGATCATGGTGCGCGTCGACGAGAAGCAGCCGACGCGGATGATCTCGCTCCCCCTCAAGCAGGCTACGGGCGCCGCCGTCGGCGTGGCTCCGGTCCCGTATCCGGTTCAACCCCAGGTCGTCTACGTCCAGGCACCTCCTCCCGTGTATCCGGTGCCGCAGTACCCGACGCCGATCGCCGCGACGCCCGCGACCGTGTCGCCGACCGAGGAGCTCTCTCGCAAGGGGATCTTCTTCGGTCCGCGCCTCGGCTACGTGTACCCCGTCCTGCCATCCTCGCTGAACGGGATCACGGGCGGCTTCTCGCTCGGGGTCGAGTTCGACTTCCGCTTCGCGCGACGGTTCTATCTCGGCGCCGTGGTCGACCACGGGTTCCTCGGAACGACGGGGAGCGGGGGCACCGACGCGAACGGCAACCCCACCAGCGGGCCGACCTACTCCACGACGGACGTCGAGCTCGTGTTCGGGGTCATCACCAACCCCGACAAGTTCGGTGCGCTCTTCCAGTTCGGTGCCGGCTATCGCGTCATGAGCGCGTCGGACACCGTCGGAGACAGCGTCAGCCTGAGCAGCCCGGAGGCGTCGCTGAGCGCGGGGCTCTGGATCCCGATCGGCGAGCATTTCCGGCTGGCACCGCGCATCGACACCTCGTTCGGGTCGCTGTCGGGGAGCATCTCGGACAGCAGCGGACAGAGCGTCAGCACGCCTTCGTACGGCTACGCCATGGTCGCGTTCGTGCTCGCTGCCTACCCCAACTTCAACTTCCACTGACCGAGCGGAGAAAGCGATGCGCTCTGTCTCGAGAGCGCCGGGAAGATTCGCTGCCGGACGCCATGCCCTCGCGCACGAAGCTCCCGCGAATCGCGCCGCTCACCGCGTGCTTCTTCGAGCTCCGCATCCCAACCATCGACGGGCGAGGCGACCGTCGAAATCCGCCCTCGTTCTCCTCCTCTTGAGCCCGAAGGAGGTGATTTCCCGCCTTCCGCTCGTCCCGCGGGCGCTCGGTGTGCCGACTTCGCGTGGGAAGTTCGTCCGACGGGCGCTCACGGCGCCGAGGGCAGCGCTCTTCGTTCTGATTCGCCATGGTGCGCTCATCCCACGGGCGCTCCGCGTTCCGAGCTCCCGTGACACGCTCATCCCACGGGCGCTCCGCGTTCCGAGCTCCCGTGACACGTTCATCTCGCGGGCGATCGCCACGCCGAGAGCGGCGCGCGCCGCTGCGGCTCCCCGTGGGAGGTTCGTCCGACGGGCGCGCGCCGCGTCGAGGGGCGCTCCCGGCAGCGCCGCTTCGCGTGGTCGGCTCGTCGCACGGGCGCACGGCGCGTCGAGAGCCGCTGCATTCATGCCGCGGGCGTCTCTCGGCAGCCGGATTTCCCGTGGGAGGTTCGTCCCGGGGGCGCCCGCGCGTTCGACCTCCCGCGGGACGTGCGTGCCGCGGGACGCGGTCCGAGGAGAATCCCCTCCGTCCACGCGAAGCGTCGTCCGAGCGGAGCCGCCTGCCCCTGATCGAGCTCCGAGCGCACCACTCGACGAGACAAACCCGTGCAACGATTTACAACCGCGTGACAAGTGCCGCAGTGCGTCGATGCGAGAGTGCCCCGCATGCAGCTGGCCTTGTGCGTCGCCTACTTCGCGGTCCTCTTCTTTCTGTCGATGTACGGGCTGCACCGCTCTCACCTCGTCATCACGTGCCTGATCCACCGGCGCCGGCTGCAGGGGCTCGATGACGGCGTCGCGCCGCTCTCCGCGGAGGAGCTCGCGTCGGAGGGAAGCTCGCTGCCGCACGTGACCGTCCAGTTGCCGCTCTTCAACGAGGCCACCGTCACCGCCCGTCTGCTCGACCACGTCGCCCGCCTCGACTACCCGCGCGATCGCCTCGAGATCCAGGTGCTCGACGACTCGACCGACGAGACGGAGTCCATCGCGCGCGCCTACATCGCCCAAGTGCGCAGCGCCCAGCCGGACCTCGACATCACCTACCGTCACCGGACCGATCGCTCGGGCTACAAGGCCGGCGCGCTCGATGCCGGGCTCAAGGTCGCCAAGGGCGCGCTCATCGCCGTCTTCGACGCAGACTTTCTCCCGCAGCCGGACTTCCTCGCGTCGGTCGTCCCGCACTTCGTGTCGGACCCGAAGGTCGGCATGGTGCAGGCGCGCTGGGGTCACCTCAATCGCGACCACTCGCTCCTGACGCGCGTGCAGGCGCTGATGCTCGACGGTCACCACCTCGTCGAGAATCGCGCGCGTTACGCGGCCGGCTGGCTCTTCAACTTCTCCGGGACCGGCGGCATCTGGCGCAAGGTCGCGATCGAGACGAGCGGCGGCTGGCAGCACGACACGATCACGGAGGACCTCGATCTCTCGTACCGCGCGCAGCTCGCGGGCTGGAAGTTCGTCTACCGCAAGAACGTCGTCACCCCCGCGGAGCTCCCCGAGGACGTGAGCGCCTTCCGCGCGCAGCAGTTCCGCTGGGCGAAGGGCACCGTGCAGTGCTCGCGCAAGCTGATGAAGCGGATCATGACGTCCGATCTCACGCTCTCGCAGCGCATCGAGGCGTTCTTCCACATGACGCCGCACTTCGCTTATCCGCTGATGGTCTTCCTGAGCCTCCTGCTCCTGCCTGCGCTGATCCTCATGCCGGCGACCAACCCGCGCATGATGCTCCTCATCGACCTGCCGCTCTGCATCGGTACGACCGGCTCCCTCGCGGCGTTCTACGCGATGGCCGAAGTGGCGCAGGGGCGGAACCGACGGGACGCGCTCCGCCAGCTCCCCGCCCTCCTCGCGCTCGGCGCCGGGCTTGCGCCGCACCTGACGAAGGCCGTCGTCGAAGGGCTGTCGTCGATGGCGGGCGAGTTCGTACGGACGCCCAAGAAGGGCATCAAGGCGCAGCGTTACCGATCCCACGCCGACCTGCCGCTCATCGAGATCGGCCTCTGCCTCTTCTCCGCGGCGAGCGTCGTCGCCTCGGTCGAGACCGGCCACTGGTTCGCAGCCCCGTTCGCGATGCTCTTCACGTTCGGGTACGGGTACGTGGCGACCCTGGTCGCGAGCGAGCAGTTCGCCGGCCGCAAGGCAACGCTCGCAGGCGACGATGTCGCCGACGTTCAGGGCGGGCTTCGAGACAGCGTGATGCCGGAGGCGTACGCCGAGTCGGCCTCCGCCGAGGAGCTCGCGGCGTAATTCACAGGAAGACCGGAAGATCGGAAGGCAAGCCAAGAAAACTCCCCGATCTTTTGATCTTCCTGTTCCTCTTCTTGAACTCTCACGGAAGGAAGGACGGAGGCTCTTGCCGACGGACGCCGTGACAATTCGGACAGGCGTTCCATTCGTCTTTCGCTTGTCGTATGGTCGAAAACTCGAGGGGTGAGGGCGATCATGACAAAGGCCGAGATCGTCCAGGCGCTGTATGCACGCGTTGGTGGCTTCTCCAAGCGCGAGTCCGCCGAGATCGTCGAGGGCATCTTCGAGATGCTCAAGGAGACGCTCGGGCGCGGCGAGAAGATCAAGATCAGCGGCTTCGGCAACTTCGTGCTCCGCGACAAGCGCCAGCGACCGGGTCGCAACCCGCAGACGGGTGACCCGATCAAGATCAGCGAGCGACGCGTCCTCACGTTCAAGGCAAGCCAGATCCTGAAGCAGTCGCTCAACCCGCGCGAAGGCAACGGCAACGGCAACGGTAACGGCAGCGGCAACGGTCGAAAGGAGTGACCGGGATGACGGAGCGCGGTCCTCTTCCGCCGAAGCTCTACTTCCGCATCGGCGAGGTCGCGAACCTCGTCGGGGTCGAGCCGCACGTGCTGCGGTACTGGGAGCGCGAGTTCCGTTCGATCCGCCCGAGCAAGAGCGCGAAGGGTCAGCGCGTGTACTCGCGACGAGACGTCGAGAGCCTCCTGCGAGTGCGAGAGCTGCTTTACGGCCAGGGCTTCACGATCGCGGGCGCACGGCGACGGATGCGCGAGAAGGACGGCGCAGAGACGGCGGGAGACGCTGAAGTCTCTCTCGCCCCGTCACCCGCGCTCGAAGTCGAAGCAGAGCCCGCCGCGGCGGTCACCGCACCCGTCTTCGTGCCGGTATCCGCGGCGCCTGCTCGCCACCTCTCGTTGCAAGTGAGAGCGGAGCTCGAGTCGCTCAAGGTCGAGGTCGAGGCTCTCCTTTCTGCGCTTGGTTAGTCTCCGGCACGAGGCCGTGGAGCGATGATTGATGGGCCGGCGGTGACGCCCCCCGACGGATGGGTGCGCGTCGAGATTCCGCCGCCTCCGGTGACGAACGTCTCGGGGCTGACCGTCGACGAATGGGCGGCCTGGGAAGCGCCGGCAGGGACGCAGGCAGCCCCAGGCCGCGTCGTCGTGGGGTGCCTCGGCGTCGAGCTCGACACGTGGACCGACGAGGCGACTCCCCTCGCGATCGAGCGGCTGCAAGCGACGACGCGGAGCGTCGCGGCGCAGCTCGACCCGGCCACTGTGTTGCGCGCGCTTCGCGAGGAGCGAACGCCGACGATGACTGCGCAGGAGCTCAATCGCGTGGACGACGCGGCCATCGTCGCGCGGACGTTCCTCGGCTTCACCCGCCCGTCCCCGGGCACGTCACCACGCATCGAGGGGTGTCTCGTCGTGTGCGCACCGGCGACCGCGGAATGCGAAGCCACGCTCGCGAAAGCGATCCCTCCGGCCTTCGTGCCGCCGCCTCCGGCGAGCGTCGTCCTCCGCAGCGTCGTTTACGGTGTACACCATGCGCGCGCGGTCGCGGAGGCGGGCGCGACGCTGTTCTTGTTGCTCGGCGTGGTGGCCGTGCGCACGCGACCGCGCCCTCGGAGAAAGTGAAAGCCCCGCAAACGGAAACCCATGTTACAAGGCGCCCACGATGCTCGGTCCGACGCGCCCCCGGCTCTTGGCCTTGGCTGGGCTGTCTGCTTTCGCTTTGACGTGGTCGACGGTAAGCCGTGCCCAGACGGGTGCTGCCGCCTCTCCCCCGACAGGTGCCCCGCCCCCCTCGCCTCCGGCGGCCGTCGCGCCGCCGGTTGCACCCGCTCCCGTCGCGCCTGCGCCGCGTCCGACGCTGATGCCGGCGGGTGACGCCCCGAGCGCGCCCGTCTATGCGCCTCCCGTCGTCGCGCCACCCGTCGTCGTCGTTCCCGGCATCGACCCGCAGAAGGACCAGCGGCAGCTCGCCGCAGAGGGCCGCGAGCGGCCGACCGACGGCTCGATCGGCAACGCGCCGGAGGACGTCTACAGCGAGGACTGGTGGGGGAAGGCGCGACCGCTCTTCATCCTCCACGGCTACTTCCGTACGCGCGGGGAGCTGTACCACAACTTCAGCCTTGGCCGGAGCGACCCCGGCGGCATCTCGGGGATCTCGCAGAACGAGCACCTCTGGCCGCAGCCGCTCGACAGCCAGTACCAGACCACCCGGAGCGCCATCGCGCAGACGGTCACCCTGTGCGGGACGAGCGGCTCGTTCTCCGCGGCGAGCTGCACGGACAAGAGCCAGTCGTCCGCCAACCTGCGCTTCCGCATCGAGCCCGAGATTCACATCTCGGACAACCTGCGGATCATCTCGCAGCTCGATCTGCTCGACAACCTCGTCCTCGGCTCTACCCCCGACAGCTCGGCGGTCCAGCCGGGTACACCGAGCACGACCTCGAGCACTGGAACGCTCACCACGAACAGGAGCGGGTACGTCTCGGCCGGCTACAACGGCTACGCGCCCATCGCGGCGTTCTCGACGACGCAGGGCTCGCCGACGCCGGGCGTGAACAGCTACTCGAACCCCGTCAACGTGAACCGCGTGTGGGGCGAGTACATGACCCCGTTCGGCCAGATCCGCTTCGGACGGATGCCGAACCAGTTCGGCATGGGCATGGTGAACAACGCCGGCGACGGGATCGACTCGGACTACCAGTCGACGATCGACCGGATCATGTTCGTGAGCGGCTACAAGCCGTGGGACGTCTACTTCGGCGGCAGCTGGGACTTCGTCGCCAGCGGCCCGACGAACGCCACGCCGTACTCGATCTACGGCGGCCAGCCGTACAACACCGCCAACCTCACGAACGTCGCGGAGTGGATGCTCTTCGCCGTCCACAAGACCGCGCCCGAAGTGCAGCGCTACAAGCTGGCGCACCACGAGTTCGTGCTGAACGGCGGCATCCAGGCGACGTACCGGGAGCAGTACCTCGACGTCGCCAACGGCCAGTCCCCCTTCGCGCTCGACACCAGCTCCAACGCGACCGACGGGTTGATCCGGCGCGACTTCTACGAGATCACGCCCGACCTCTGGGTCCAGGCGCTCTACGACAAGTTCCGCTTCGAGGCGGAGTTCGCTTCGAACCTCGGCACCATCGGGCAGGACACCTACGGAAACCAGAACCTCAGCGGGATCCCGATAGAGCAGTTCGGGCTCCTCACCGAGTCCGAGTTCCGCGCGATGGAGGACAAGCTCCACATCGCGTTCGGGTTCGGCTGGGCGAGCGGCGATCCCTGGGTGCAAGGCCTCAACCCGGGGCAGAACAACACCTACGGGATGCAGCGTGAGCTGAACAGCAACGGCCAGAACCCCGGCGGCGGCCCGATCTCGACCTTCTCGTTCAACCCCGACTACCGCGTCGACCTCATCTTCTTCCGCAACATCCTGACGCGGGTCGAGGGCGCGTACTACTTCCGCCCGTCGGTCGACTACGACTTCATCCGCAACCCGAACGGCCAGAAGTTCGGCGGCGGCGCTGCGATCATCTGGAGCCGTGCGAGCCAGTTCGAGCAGACGCCCGGCCACCTGCGCGACCTCGGTGTCGAGCTCGACCTCCAGATCTACTACCAGGCGAAGGACGGCAGCCTGAACGACGACCCGACGAAGATCGGCGGGTTCTACTCGATGCTCCAGTACGGCGCGTTCTTCCCGCTCGGTGGTCTCAGCTACCTGCCAGGCGAGGCGGCCTCAGGCAGCTCGACCGGCGCGAGTTTCGGAACTTCGGTGGCACAGGCGGTGCGCTTGTTCCTCGGCATCGCATATTAGAAGCGGGCAGTCAGCCACGTAGCGCCCCTCATGCCGAAGCTCCTCGTTGTCGACGACCAGCGCAACATGCGCACCACGCTCGGCATGATGCTGCGCGGGGCTGGCTACGAGGTCGAAGAAGCCGCCGACGGAGAGCAGGGCTGCGAACGCGGCTCGTCCGGAGCGTATGACCTCATTCTGACCGACCTTCGCATGGGTCAGAAGGACGGGATCGAGCTCCTTCGCGCGGTCAAGGAGGCGCAGCCCCTCACCGAGGTCATCGTGATGACCGCGTACGGCACCATCGAGAGCGCCGTCGAAGCGATGCGACTGGGGGCGTACGACTACATCCAGAAGCCCTTCACCGAGCAAGAGCTGCTCGTGAAGATCAGCCGCGCGCTCGAGAGCCGCCGGCTGCAGGGCGAGGTCGCGTTCCTCGCGACGGAGTTCCGCGATCGCTACAAGTTCGAGAACATCATCGGGCGCTCGCAGGCCGTGCGGGAGGTGCTGGGGCGAGTCATCCGCATCGCGCCGACGGACGCCATCGTCCTCATCACAGGGGAGAGCGGCACGGGCAAGGAGCTCGTGGCCAAGGCCATCCACGCGAACTCGAAGCGCGCATCTCGACCGTTCGTGCCCGTGAACTGCGCCGCGATCACCGAGACGCTGCTCGAGAGCGAGCTCTTCGGCCACGCCCGGGGCTCGTTCACGGGCGCCATCTCGGCAAGGAAAGGGCTGTTCGAGGAAGCGGACGGCGGGACGTTCTTCTTCGACGAGATCGCCGAGACTCCGCTCGCTTTCCAGGCGAAGTTGCTCCGTGCCATCCAGGAGAACGAGGTTCGCCGTGTGGGCGAGAACAAGCCCATCAAGGTCGACGTCCGTATCGTCGCCGCGACCAACCAGGACCTCCGCCCGGCCATCGCCGAGAAGCGCTTCCGGCAGGACCTGTACTACCGGCTGAACGTCGCTCGCTTCCAGCTCCCGCCGCTCCGCGAGCGGAAGGAGGACATTCCCGACCTGCTCGCGTTCTTCCTCGACAAATACAACAAGAAGATGAAGGTATCCGCGCACCTGCAGGACGGCGTTCTCGACGCTCTCGCGCGGTACGACTTCCCGGGAAACATCCGTGAGCTCGAGCACATGATCGAGCAGGCCGTCGCTCTCGTGCAGGACGGCACGATCACGACGGATGACCTGCTCCCGTCGCTCGGGGAGATGATGGTCGCCGCGCCGGCAACGGGCGGGAAGTCCCTCGCCGACGCGGTCGACTCCGCCGAACGCGCCTCGATCGAGGGAGCGCTGCGCGAGTGCGGCGGGAACCGGGAGCGTGCGGCGGAGCTCCTGGAGGTCTCGCCGACGACGCTCTGGCGAAAGATGACGCGCCTCGGGATCACGTTCGAGGGCTGAACCGGAAGTTCGACCGGCAGACCGGGGCGTGGCCAGCGCTGCAAGGCTGCACGACGACGGTTCAGGTCTGCAATTTCCGGAGCCGACGAGCTCGGCGCCCTCGCTGCAGGTGGACGGAATCATTCACGACCTTCGCCGGCTTTTCTGGGCACCACACTTGCTAGGGGCAGTGCAGATGTCCGCCACCCACCTCAGGGAGGTCCCAGTGGCAAGAGTGCTAGTTGTCGACGACGAGGAAAATCAGGTTCGGCTGCTCGTCGCCGCTCTGTGCAACGAAGGGTTCGAGACCTCCGGCACGCGCGACCCGGAGGCGGTCCTCGAGATGCTCGGCCGCGCGACGACGGACGTCGCCCTCGTCGACCTGATGATGCCGGGCCTCAACGGCATCGAGCTCGCCCGGAAGATTCGCGACGCGTTCCCCGCGGTCCGCGTCATCCTCACGAGCGCGTACCACCTGAGCGAGCGCCAGCTGAGCCGCGCCGACTGCGGCGTCGTGGGCTTCGTCCCCAAGCCGTACGTCGTCCCGGAGCTCGCCGAGTTCCTGCGGGCCAAGATTGCGCGAGCCACCCCGGTTCCGCCGCAGAGCGCCTCCCGTCTCTGCGCTTCCTAGTGCGCTTCCTAGTGAAGAGCGTTCCAGCCAGATAGGGTGGCCCTGCGATGCGGGTCGACCTCCTAGACTACGAGCTGGCGCCGAATACGATCGCGCAGGCTCCAACCCGCGACCCGCTCGAGGCGCGTCTGCTCGAGCTGCCCGCCGAGGGCGACGCTGCGTATCTTCACGTGCGAGATCTTCCGGATCGGCTGCCGGAAGGGTGCCTTGTCATCGCCAACGACACGCGCGTCCTCCGAGCTCGGCTGCTCGGGCACAAGGAAGGCTCCGGCGGGAAGGCGGAGGTCTTCCTCGTGCGACGCGTCGACGCACCGACCGAGCCGCCGGACGCACCCACGACGACCCAGCGATGGTGGGCGATGGGGAGAGCCTCGAAGGGCCTCCGGGATGGCACGGTCATCGAGTGCGGGGAGCTCCGCGTGCGCGTCGTCTGCCGGCGCGACGAGCTGTTCGAAGTGGAGCTTTCGGTGGAGCCCGAGGCCATCGGCGGCGTCGCAGGCGCGATAGAGCGCTCGGGGCATGTCCCCCTCCCGCCTTACATACGACGTGTCGACGACAGCGCGGATCGCGAGCGCTACCAGACAATTTTCGCCCGCGTGGACGGTGCCGTCGCGGCGCCGACGGCGGGGCTCCACATCACGCGCGACCTCGTCTCGCAGCTTACGGCGCGCGGATGCACCGTCGCTTCCGTCACGCTTCACGTCGGCCTGGGCACCTTCCAGCCGGTCCTCGTACCCGACCTCGATCAGCACCCCATGCACGCAGAGACGTTCGACGTGCCCGCCGCGACCGTCGCGGCCATCGCGGACGCACGCACGAGCGGGCGAGAGGTCGTCGCCATCGGCACGACCGTCGTCCGCGCCCTCGAATCCGCCACCGACCCCGCACGACCGGGTCACGTGCTCGCCGGCAGCGGCGAGACGCGCCTGCTCATCCAGCCTGGGTACCGGTTCAAGGTGACCGATCGACTGTTCACCAACTTCCATCTTCCGCAGTCCACCCTGCTGGCGCTCGTCTCGGCGTTCGCCGGCACGCAGCGCATCCTCGCGGCTTACGCCGAGGCCCAGCGTCGTGGCTTTCGGTTCTTCTCGTACGGCGATGCGATGCTGCTATCGCCCTGCTCCGAGGCCCGACGCGTCGGATGACGACAGCGATCCCTCTGCGAACCCCGGGCTTCGCGCTCCGAATCGACGCGTACGACGGGCATGCGCGCACCGGCGTCCTCTCGACTCCGCACGGCGACGTTCCGCTCCCGACCTTCATGCCGGTAGGGACGCAGGGCAGCGTCAAGACGCTCACTCCAGAGGAGGTCGCGTCGACCGGAGCGCGCGTCGTTCTGGGGAACACGTATCACCTGTGGCAACGCCCTGGCCCCGACACCATCGCTGGCCTCGGCGGGCTCCACGGCTTCACGCGCTGGCCGCACGCCATGCTCACGGACTCGGGTGGCTTCCAGGCGTTCTCGCTCGCAGGGTCGGCGTCATCGCGGTCGCGATCGCGCGGCGCGAAGACCGACGTCCAGTCGCTCGTCAGTCCGTCCGAGGACGGCTTCACCTTTCGATCGCACCTCGACGGCGCGAAGCGCCATCTTTCACCCGAGGAAGCAGTCCGCGTGCAAGGTCTCCTTGGCGCAGACATCCAGATGCAGCTCGATGTCTGCGCGCCCGGTGGTTCGGACGCCGCGGTGCTGGAGGCGGCCGTCGCGCAGACGACACGCTGGGCGCGTCGCGCCCTCGCGACGCCGCGCCCCGCGAATCAGGCGCTCTTCGGTATCGTGCAGGGCGGCACCATCGTGAGCCTGCGCAAGGCGCACGCCGAGGAGCTCGCGGCGCTAGATCCCGGCTTCGACGGGCTGGCGCTGGGTGGCTTCTCGGTCGGCGAGCCGATCCCGCGCATGTACGAGGCGCTCGCCGAGGTCGCGCACACGCTCGACCCGGCACGCCCGAGGTACCTGATGGGGGTTGGCACGCCGCAGGACCTGATTCACGCGATCGAGCACGGCGTCGACATGTTCGACTGCGCCCTCCCGACGCGGAACGCGCGTAACGGGCAGGCCTTCACGCGCTACGGGAAGGTCGTCATCAAGCAGGCCGTGCACAAGCAGGACTCCAGCCCGATCGACCCTGATTGTGCCTGCGCCGCGTGCCGCACGGGCTACTCGCGTGCGTACCTGCGGCACCTCTACATGGCGGGCGAGATCCTCGTCCTTCGCCTGCTGTCGCTCCACAACCTCCACTTCTACGGCGAGCTCGTGGCCGAGGCGCGCGCCGCCATCGCCCGCCACGAATACGTCGCATTCCGCACGGCCTGGCTCGACCGCATGAACGGCGCGGGCGGAAAGCCATGATACCGTGCTGATGATGGGCGACGTACTTCTGGAAGAGCGTATTCACCAGGCCCGTACACGCCGCGCAGGTCGACGGAGCGGCACCCGGCGGGGTCGCACGACGTGAACGACCTCGATCAGCTCCGCACGCTCGCCGAGCGGTTCGGCGTGCCCGGGATCGACCTCACGGAGGTCGTGATCCTGTGCGACGATCTCGAGCTCATTCCTCGAGAGGTCTGCGAGACCCACCGCATCCTCCCGATCCTCGTCCGCGGCGAGCATGTCTTCCTCGCCATGGCGAATCCCGGCGACACTCGGGTCCTCGACGAGATCGAGTTCGTCACCGGCAAGAAGGTCTACCCCTACGCCGTCCTGCCGCACGCGCTCGCTCGGGCGATCGAGGCTGCGCACGACGCGCGCGCGCGCAACGCGACGTACTTTCTCGGCCCCAACGTGTCCGAAGGGCGCCTCCGCGAGCTCGGTATCGACGCGAAGGGCACCGTCACCGCGCCGCGTGGCTCCCCGTCGCGTGCGCCGCAGCCGTCGCGTGGCCTGAGCAGCGTCATTCCGGCGGCCGTGGCTCCGATCATCACGCCGCTCATCCCTCCGCCCATCGGCGGGCGCCGCGATTCGGAGGAGCTTCGCACCACCGAAGGCTCGATCATGGCGCCTCTCCCTACGGCGGAGATGCGTGGCTCCGCAGGACGACCGTCAGGCGCCGCGTCGAAGCTCATTCTCGTCGTCGACGACGAGGAGGACATCCGCACGATGCTGAGGCGGGTGCTCACCTCCCGCGCGCATCGGGTGATCGAAGCGGAGAACGGCCCGACCGCGCTGCAAATGGTGAAGCAGCACATTCCCGACTTGCTGATCCTCGACGCGATGCTGCCGGGCCTCCACGGCTTCGACGTCGCCCGAAGGCTCAAGGCAAGCGAGCGCTACGGCGCCATCCCCATCATCATGGTGAGCGCGGTGTATCGCGGCTGGCGCGTCGCCCAGGATCTCAAGTCGAGCTACGGCATCTTCGACTACCTGGAGAAGCCCTTTCGCCTCGCCGACGTCGTCGACGCCGCGACCCGCGCGCTCGCCAGGGAGCCGCCCGAGGGCGCCGCGGCCGCACCCGACCTCGACATCCTGAGCGCGGACGCCGCGAAGGCGCTCGACGACGGCATCGCGGCATACCGCGCGGGCGAGATCGACCGGGCTGTCGAGCTCCTCCGCCGTGGGACCGAGCTCGACCCGCTGGCGTTCCGCCTGCACTTCCACCTCGCGCTCCTCTACGGGAAAAAGGACCAGGTGTTCGATGGCATCGGCCAGCTCGAGATCGCGATCGAGCTCAATCCGAAGCACTTTCCGGCGCTGAAGAACCTCGCGCTCCTCTACGAGCGCGCTGGCTTCAAGAACCGAGCGGTCGAGATGTGGGAGCGAGCCGTCCACGCCGCGCCCGACGCCGTCAGCAAGGCACAGGTCAAGGAACGGTTGCTGGCGCTCCTTTGAATTCTCACGGAAGGAAGGACGGAGGCACCGCGCCGACGTACGCCGCGAGAATTCGAGACAGCGAGACTTCGCGTTTGCGCTTTCTCTCGCCCCGTTCGCGCGGAACCGCTAGCCTGTGTCCTGTGCGGGCGCTGGCGCGGCGGGCAGAGGTGACGGCGGAGCGTACTCATTGAAGTTCCTCTGCGAGCACTGCAAGGCCAAGTACCAGATTGCCGACGACAAGGTCGCCGGCCGTACCGTCCGGATGAAATGCCGCAAGTGCGGCGGCCAGATCGAGGTGCGCGCGGCGGTCACCGAGACCAGCGTCGCGATGAAAGCCGGCGACCTCGCGAACGCCGAGATTGCCACAGAGATGAACGAGGAGCCGGCGGCGAAGCCTGCCGCTCCTGCAGGCCCCAACCGAACCGCATCCTCGGCCGCGCGTCCCGCAGCTCCTGGCCCGAGAGCCACTCCGCTCGCGACCAGCCTCGCCAAGCCCGCCGCCAAGCCGACCCCGAGCAGACCGGCGACGCCTGCGGTCAAGGAGAGCTCCCTGGCCGGTGCTTTCCAGCGCAACGTCCAGCGGACCGAGGAGGATCCGGCTGCGGGCATCAACCTGCGCGAGCTCTCCGCGGCCGATGAATGGTACGTCGCGGTGAATGGCGTGCCCGTCGGGCCCGTGCGGGTCGGAGAGGTGCGGCGCAAGGCCGCAACGGGGGCCGTCACGGAGGAGTCGCTCTGCTGGCAAGAGGGGATGGAGGAGTGGCGAGCCATCCGGACCGTGACCGAGCTCGCTGCGGTCGTCCGCGAAGCAGCCGCCGGAGGCAGGACGTCGCTCATCCCGAGCGAGCCCCGTCCGTCGCTCGCTCCGCGTCCGCCGGCACCGCGCGCAGCCCAGGCGCCCCACTCGCCGTCGACGAAGGGGCCTGCCGCACCGGCATGGGGAAAACCTGCGTCCGGCCCCGGCCCACAGCACCGGCCAATGGACGCGGACGACGACGCGATGCCGACGATCGTCGGCCGCTCTCCGCTACTGGACGAGCTCTTGGCGGCCCAGGGAGCGGCGCCAGCGGCCCTCGCGCAACGGCCGGCCGTCACGCCGACGAACGGGGCACCGGTCGCCGCACCGTTCCAAGTCCAGAGCACGGATCCGTTCGCGCCGGCTGCTCCGGCGCCCGATCCGTTCCGCGCGCCTGCTGCGCCGCAGAACGGCCTCAACCACGCCTCGGCTCCGGCGGCGTTTCAGCCAGCGGTCGCGGCGCAACCATATGTCGCGCCGCCCATCGTCGCACCGGCGCCGTCGCGGCCGCGACTCAGCCCGATCGCGCTGGGAATGCTGGTCATGTTCGGTTGCTTCGGCCTCGCCGCGGCATACTTCCTCTTCGCCGCCCCGCCGCGACCCGTCGCGGCACCTGTGGCGTCCGCCGCGCCTGTCGCTCCCTCCGCAGCGCCTGTACCGACCGACATCCCGGCACCGGTCGCTGCCACGGCGGCGACAGCTGCACCCGTCGTCCCGGACGCCGGACCGCAGAAGGTTGCATCGAATCCAGGACGCCCGACCACCGGTGGTAGCGGGACGACCGGCCCCAAGCCGACGGGCCCTGCAGCGATCGACGTGGGCGACCTTCTCGGCGGCGGACCGAAGACCGGCCCCTCGACGGCGCCCGGTGCTGGAGGCGGAGGCGGGGGAGCCTCCCTCACGTCGGGAGATGTGGAGCAGGTGGTCACGATGCACTCCACGCAGCTGAAGAGGACTTGCTGGGAGCGGAGCGGCAGTACCACGCCGAGCGCGAACGAGCGTGTTCACATCGTCGTCGCCGGCTCGGGAGCGGTTCAGTCGGCGACCGCCACGGGAAACGATCCGGTCGTCGGAAAGTGCCTCGAGGACGCGATCCGGCAGTGGCACTGGCCGGGTGGCGGCGAGATCGACGTCCCGTTCCACTTCGTCCGGCAGTGAGCCCTCGGGGCCTCGTCCGTTTCGCGGCCCGGCGAGGACTGAAGTGGACGGAGCCTTGCGAAGTCCACGTAAGTCTACGAAGTGCCAACCCGGAGGGTTGGCCCGCAGTGAACCTGCGCGAGATGCAGGTCGCTAGCAACTGACAGCGCAGGCTGCCGATAGGCAGCACATGAAGCTCGTCGCACCCGTCGTCTCGGCACTCCTCCTCTCCGTCACAGCCGCCGCCTACGGCGACGACGTCGCCCCCAATCTGCTTGACGACGAGATCGTCGACGATGCTTCCGCCGAGCTGGCAGAGGTCGTCTCGTCTCTCGACGCGTCCGAGCAGCAGCGCGTACGGGGAATCTACATCGCGCTCGAGCGCAGCCAGGTCGACGTCACCGCGCTCGCCGCGTGCGACGACGACGGAGACTACGTCGTGGTGCTGAGCCGTGGCCTGCTCGATCAGGTCGAAGCGGTCGCCTACGCCGACGCGAGCGATCGCGTGCGCGGGACGCATCTCCTCGGCGGGTACGGTGCTCTCCTGGCCCGCGCGCAGCGGGCCGATGCGCAGGTGCTGCCGCCACCCGTCTCCCTCGAAGGGGCCGACGCGAGAGCGCGAGCGGGTGAGGTCGCGCGCGCGTTTGCGCAGGACGCCCTCGCGTGGCTCGTTGCCGACGAAGTCGCCCACGCGATCTCGGGGGAGCTCACCTGCCCGTCACCGACAGTCACGCACGAGCAGGCAGACGACCTCTGGACCCCGGAGGAACATGCGCTCGCTCTGACGCTCGCGCCCTCGCGAATGGCTCACCTCGACGCGGCGGACGCGTGGGCGACACGACGACTCCTCGCTCGCGGCGGATCCGAGGTGCCTGCATTCGAGCTGCTGCGCGCGATGGCGTCGCTCGAGGACGCCCGCCCACCTGGAGCGGCGACGACCTACCTCACGCTCCATCCTCATGCGCGCGGCCGCGCCGCAGCGATGCGCGCCGCCGCGCAAGCGTGGCGTGACGCGGACCGCGCCGCTCGCAAATCGCCGACCGAGCGCGCTCCGATGAGGTAAAACGTCGCTGCGAAGTGCACCGAATGAGGGCAGTCCACGTCGGTCCATAGAGCTGAGACAACCTGCACGGCGAGGTCCACGATGGCGATCCGATCTGAACGACTAAACGCTTCTTCCCTCGTAGCAGCAGGGCTACTTGCCGCGGTCGCGTCGGGGTGCGGACCGATGGACAACAACACGCCGCCACAGGTCGGGCAGACGCCGTATCCCCAGTCCTCGGCAGCACCGTACGGACAGATGCCCGCTGGCTACCCGGCGGCGCCTGCCGCTGGTTACCCGGCGGCACCCGCAGGGTACCCCGCTGCGCCCGGCACTCCGGCCGCACCGCCCGGCTATGCGCAGCAGCCGCCGCCTCCCGGCACTCCGGGCGCAACCGGCGCCCAGGGTCCACTCGGTCCGATCATGACCACCGACCCCGCTCAGCTCCAGGCCATGTTCGCGCAAGCATCGCAAGCCGCGCAGGCGTTCCTTCAGCCACCCGGCGCAGCAGCGCCGCCCGCTGGAGGCGGCGCGGCTGCACCCGCAGCGACCCCCGGCATGTTCCCGGGCGGAATGCCGACGGACCTCGTCGGAGCAGGCATCGCGGGGATCGCGCTACTGCACGCGAAGGGGATGCAGCCCGAAGGGAGCCAGGCGAAGGGCCAGCTCGCCGAGGGCGGTCACCTCGAGTTCATGGTCCCGATGCAAGCGGGCAAGTGTTACACGCTCATCGGCTTCTCGCCGCCTGGTCAGGTGAGGAACCTCGACCTCAACCTGCTCGCGCCGCCGTTTTACAACATCCTCGCGGGGCAGGACACGACGGACGACAACATCCCCATCATCGGCAAGGCGGGGAACCCGATGTGCCCCATCGTGCCGGTACCGCTCAATTACAAGGTCGACATCGTCGCGCGTTCCGGGTCTGGGCAGGTCGGCGTACAGCTGTTCTCACGTCCGAAGTGAGCCCCCGCACGAGGTAGGTGCGTTTCTTCCGCAACCACGGCGCGGGCCTGTCGATGGGAGGGAATGACGCTCGCCACGTTCGCCGTCGACGACGGGAACTATCCCACCCGCCTTCGCGCGCTGGCCTCGCCGCCCGCCACCGTGACAGTCTCGGGGTCGCTGTGCGCCTCACCGACCGTCGCGATCGTCGGCACTCGTCGGCCGATCCCTGCAGCCGCGCGCTTCGCCCACGAGCTCGCGGGTGCAGTGGTCCGGTGTGGCGGTGTGGTGGTCTCGGGAGGAGCTGCGGGCGTCGATGCGAGGGCACACGAAGGAGCGCTCGACGCAGGGGGGCGGACCTGGGTCGTAGCTCCGACGGGGTACGGCGAAGTCTATCCGGACCAGCATGGGCCGCTCTTCGAGAGAGTGGTCGCGGGTGGAGGTGCCATGATCTGGCCGTTCCCTTCCGGCACGACCGCGCATCGATCGAGGTTCCTCCAGCGTAACGGCGTTCTCGTCGCGCTGGCGGACGTGGTCGTCATCGTACAGGCTCGCGTACCATCGGGCGCGCTCAACGCGGCGTCGTGGGCGCGCAAGCTCGGTCGACCACGATGGGTCGTCTGCCCTGCCCCCTGGGACGACCCCGCCGAGTTCGCGGGGTGCCTGGTCGAGCGTCGCCTTGGAGCTCGCGCGCTGACCTCGGTCGATTTTTTCCTGGAAGCGATCGGTATGCCAAAGCAGCTGGGACCGTCTGCCCCACCGAAGCGACGTAACCCCGCAGAAACGCGAGTGCTGGCGGCCCTCTCCCTGGAGCCGCGGCATGCCGACGAACTGGTGGCGCGATGTGGGTTGCCCTACCCCGAGGTCATGACGGCTCTCTTGACGCTCGCACTGGACGACGTACTAGTAGAGGGCCCCGAGGGGTCATATCGCCTCCCCGGCCCACCGTAACCGCACGAGAACACACGAAATATGGGCAAGACGCTCGTGATTGTCGAGTCGCCGGCGAAGGCGAAGACGATCAAGAAGTACCTGGGTGCCAAGTACGAGGTCCTCGCCTCGAAGGGGCACATCAAGGACCTCCCCAAGAAGATGGGGATCGACATCGAGCACGGCTTCAAGGAGTCGTACGAGGTCATCCCTGGCAAGGAGAAGGTGCTGAGCGAGCTCAAGGCGGCGGCCAAGGATGCGGACGCCATCCTGCTCGCGACCGACCCCGACCGCGAGGGTGAGGCCATCGCGTGGCACCTCTGGGAGGAGCTCGGGGGCGGGGCGAAGCGGCTGAAGAATCGTGTGGAGTTCCACGAGATCACGAAGAAGGGTGTAGAGCGTGGGGTGTCGCAGCCGCGGGTGCTCAACGCCCCGCTTTACGACGCGCAGCGGGCTCGGCGAGTGCTCGACCGCATCGTCGGGTACGACGTATCCGCCCTGGTGTGGAGCAAGCTGGCGTTCGGCCTGTCGGCTGGGCGTGTCCAGAGCGTCGCGTTGCGCCTGATCGTCGACCGCGAGCGCGAGATCGAGGCGTTCAAGCCCGAGGAGTACTGGAACTGCGGCGCCAACCTCGTCAAGACGGCAGCGTCCAAGAAGGGCGCCCCCGAGGGGCTCTTCGCTCGGCTCTACGCGAAGGACGGGAAGAAGCTCGCTGTGACCGAGGGCGCGACCGCTGCTCTCGTGAAGGCCGACCTCGAGTCGGCGACCTACAAGGTCACCAAGGTCACGAAGAGCGAGCGCAAGCGCAACGCTCCGGCGCCCTACAGCACGAGCAAGCTGCAGCAGGACGCCGTGAACCGCCTGGGCTTCGGCGCCAAGCGCACGATGCAGGTGGCGCAGGGCCTGTACGAAGGTATCGACCTCGGCAAGGAAGTCGGCACCGTCGGTCTCATCACCTACATGCGTACGGACTCGAACCGCAGCGCCCCGGAGGCCGTCGCCTCGGCGCGTGAGCACATCGCCACACGCTACGGCGAGGAGTTCGTTCCGAAGGAACCAAACATCTTCAAGTCGAAGAAGGGGGCGCAGGACGCACACGAAGCGATCCGACCGACCTCGATGGAGTACACGCCCGCCGAGGTAAAGAAGCACCTCAAGGACGAGCAGTGGAAGCTCTACAAGCTGATCTGGAACCGGTTCATCGCGAGCCAGATGAAGCCAGCCGTCTATGACCAGACGACGGCGGAGATCGAGGCGAAGACCGCGAAGAACGTGTACGGCCTCCGGGTCACTGGCCGCATCCTTCAGTTTGCGGGGTGGCTCGAAGCCTACGGGGTCGACGTCTCGTCGCCCGAACCGTCGGCGGCCGAAGGGGGCTCGTCGTTCGCCGGCGAGGAAGCAGCGCCGAGCGACGACGGCGCAGCCAAGACGAACGGCGCCGCCCCGGACGCCGAGAGCGAGGACGCGACGCTGCCGGAGCTGAGCGAAGGCGAGGTCCTGAACCTTCGCGCGCCGCCGCCGGCCGGAGTGGTCGGAGTCGTGACGGAGCAGAAGTTCACTCAGCCTCCGCCGCGGTACACGGAAGGCTCGCTGGTTCGCGAGCTCGAAGACCGCGGCATCGGACGCCCCAGCACGTACGCGGAGATCATCAGCAAGGTCCAGGCTCGCGACTACGTAGAGAAGGTCGACGGCGGTCGCCAGTTCCGGCCCACGACGCTCGGCAAGTTCGTCGTCGACGGTCTCGTGAAGAGCGAGCTCGACTTCATGGACCCCGCGTTCACCTCGACGATGGAGGAGGGGCTCGATGCCGTGGAGGCGGGGAGCGAGGATCGCGTTGCGCTGCTGTCGCGCTTCTACACGCGTTTCCGCGCGCAGCTCGACGTCGGCAAGAAGGGCGCACGGTGGAACCCGGAGCCCATCCTGACCGACGAGATCTGCGATTCGTGCGGCACCGGCAAGATGAGCAAGCGCTGGTCGAAGAACGGCTGGTTCCTCGGGTGCGAGAACTACCCGAAGTGCAAGAACACGCGCGATCTCGGTCCCGACGGAAACGGTCCGCTCGCAGGCGCCCAACCGAAAGAGACCGGCATCGTGTGCGACAAGTGCTCGAAGCCCATGGTGATCCGCGCAGGTCGCTACGGCGAGTTCCTCTCGTGCACGGGGTACCCGACGTGCAAGAACGCCCGGCCCGTGCCCCTCGGCGTCTCGTGTCCGAAGTGCAAGGGGGACCTGATCGAGATCCGCCCGAAGAAGCGGGGCGGCCGCACGTTCTACGGCTGCTCGAACTACAACAACGAGGCGATCAAGTGCGACTTCAAGCTCTGGCAGAAGCCCATCGCTGAGCCGTGCCCGCTGTGCAAGGCGACCTTCCTCATCTACGGAGGGACGAAGGCGAAGCCGATGATCGCATGCGCCGACAAGGAGTGCGGCTACAAGCGACCCATCGTTTCTGCCGAGGAAGCCGCGGAAGAGGCCGAAGCCACTGCCGCCATCACCCGCACGGCGACCGCCGAAGCGAGCGCCGCTCCTCCGCCCTAGCCGACGCTACGACCTGGTGTGCGCCGCCACATACCTGGAAGCCCATGAAGCGATCGATCGACGCCATCGTTCATACTGATCAGGCGCAATACCTCGAGGGGCTCGAGCGCGCGCGCGACGAACTCCTGCGCGAGATGGAAGGGGACGCCGCCGCGCGTGACCTTCCGATCAGCGACCCCGAAGTCGCGTCATTCCTCGCGGTGACGGCGCGTGCGTGCAAGCCAGGGTTCATCGTCGAGCTCGGCACGAACATCGGCTACGGCGCCATCGTCCTTGCCCGCGCTGCGGGCGCGGCGGCGAAGGTGCTCACCATCGAGCACTCACCCGCGCACTGTGTCACGGCGCGGGGCTACATCGAACGGGCGGGCCTCTCCGCGCGGATCGAGGTGCGACAAGGCGCAGCGCTCGAAGTCCTCGCCAAGATCGAGGGCGGAATCGGCCTCGCCTACGTCGACTGCGTGAAGGAGGAGTATCTGGCCTACCTCGACCTCCTCGTTCCGCGACTCTCGGAGCGAGGCGTCATCGTCGCCGACAACGTGCTCTGGCGAGGGCATGTCGCGCGCGCGGTCGTCCCCGAGCCGGAGCGCGTGCGGACGGCGGCACTTCGCGCCTTCAACGACGCGCTCGTGAAGCACCCGCTGCTTCGCGCGGTCATCCTGCCGCTCGGTGACGGGGTCGCGTTCGCGGTGAAAACGTAGGCGCCGCGTTCCTGCCGGCGCCAGCGAGTCGCCCTACTTCGCGGTGACGATCTGGTCCTTGAGGAGGTTCAGCTGATCTAGCAGCTGCTGCTCATCTTCCTTCGCGACCTGCTTCTCTTCGAGCGCGAGCTGGAAGTCGCCGACGAAGGCGTCGAACTGCGCGCCGGAGATCTTCATCGTCGCGTGCTCGTCGGACATGTTCTTGCCGGCGTAGTGGCAGCCGCCGCCGCTCATCTCGCAGATCTGGTCCTCCAGCATCTCCTTGAAGTGATCGAGCTTCGGCCCCTTGGTCGTCTTGGCGAATGCCTTCTTGAGCCGCTTGTCGGCCAGGAGGTCGTCGATGAACGAGTCGACGATTGCCGCAACGCCGTCGCGGCCGCCGAGGCGCGTATAGAGCGGCGGCGGCGGCGCGACGTCGGGCTCGCCCGCATCGAGCGGTACCGTCGCCACCACCGGGGGCGGGAGCGGTTTCGCGGCGCAGGCACCGAGCCCCGCCGTGGTCATGCCGGCGAAGCCGGTCGCGAGCACCGTCAACACCAGCATTCGCCGCACCATTCGGTGCTTCCCATCAGTGGCTCCGCTCGCCATTTGCCTCTCAGCTCGTCCCATGCGCCCTCGATGATCCCAGGCGCGCAATCTAGCCCAACGTGCACACCATCGTCGCAAAATGGGGGGATGATCGATCTCGCGCCGCCGGACGCAAGCAAGTTGGAATATCTCCGCGAACGCGGCAGGCTGGCGCGGTAGTATCCGGCCATGGCTGCGCCGGATCCTGCAGGTCGGGAGCCTTCGTGGTGACGTGCACTCTGCGCATCGGTGATCGTGTCGCGCTCTCGAGCGTCGGCGGCGCGCCTGAGGTCGAGTACGCGCTCTTCGACCCTGGCGAGATCGAGCTCGCGTCGACGGGTCCCGGGATGGTCCAGGAGGTGGGGTACCAGACGACCGCCGACGACGCGATCGGGAGAATGAAGGACGCTGGCATCCCCTGGTCGCTCGTCGTGGAAACGGCCGCCGCGATGCAGCCGTTGCTCGCGACTGCGTACGCGCGAGGCCGTGCGGTGAGGCGTGTCGCGACCTCGATGGGCGCGGCGGAGCTGTTCGACGGATTTCGCTACGACGCGACGGCGAAGCAGTACGAAGGCCGATGGTTCGATCTTCCCGCGCTCGGTCGGGACATGGACTTCCCTCGCCTCACGCAGACGCTGCAGGCGATGCACCTCGTCGCGCTGATTCGCGAGGTGACGGCGGCCGACCCCATCCGGCTCATCACCCGCGACCTCATGGCGCGCGCGCGATCTGGCCAGCGCTCGTTCCGTCGCGGGATGGTCCCCCCCGGCGCGGCCGCGTTGCCGGCCAAGCTGCGCGCGTTCGCCGCACAGGTCCGCGACTCGGAGACACAGAGCCGGGTGGATCGCGCGGACGGTCCCAGCGCGGTCGATCTTCTCGATAGCGTGCGAGACCGGATGGTTCTCACGCCTGACGCCGAGAGCCAGGACCGGCTGTGCGCCATCGAGCGCGCGATCACCCTCAGGGGCGGCGCTCCGCGGGGGCTCCTCGCTGTTCCGGAGCTCGCAGCGATCGACGCGCAGCTCTCGGAGGGAAAGACGGAGGGCGTCAGCCAGCAGCTCGACGCGCTCGAGCGAACACGCGGCAAGCAGCCCGCGCTGAGCTACCTGCGCCTGCGCGCGACGTTTCTGAGCGGGCGCGACGCGCCGCGGGCCATCGCCGAGCGGATCGCGTCGCTCGCCCTGTCGACTCCTTCGTTCGCCGCTCTCGAGCTCCTCGCGTGCGAAGCGTGGAACGCCGCCGCAGAACCGAAGCGCGCCCTTCCCTTCGCGCGTGACCTCATCTCCAACTCGAGCGCCAACGAAGAGCTGCAGGTTCGTGATTCGCAGGCCGCGATGCAGGCGATCACCGTCCCTGCGGTCCCTCCGGCCGCGCCGTCTCAAGCCAGACCGAGCGCTGCGCCAGTGCGACTCACGCCGCCTCGGCCATCGGGACCGATCACTCCGAGCCCCTCGACGTTTCCGCGGACGAGGGACCTCGACCAGCCCGTGACCGTGATACCGGCGCCGCCCACATCCGGGCCGTCCCTCGCCGGCCCCGATAGCTCTCCGGCAAGCCAGGACAGTCGGCGCACCACCAAGCCGTTGCCGACGATCCTCGGAAGCGGAGCCTTGACCCCCCGTCCGCTGAAACCTCGCCCTTCGGTCCCTCCGACGCCATCCTCCGCGCCGAGCTTGCCGCAGCCTGCGTCGGCGCGGAAAGACACACCGCCGATGATGTTCGCCGTCGACGACCCGCCAACGGTGCCTGTTCCGACGGCGGCTCCGCCCGCTGGTCGCGCCGCGGTCGTCCTGCCGAAGCGCCCGATCTCGGGCACCTGGGTCGGTCCGCCACCGGCGAAGGCTGGTCAGGCAGTCAAGGTGACGTCGTCCAACTTCGGTGCCGTCCCGCCGCCGTCTCCCCCTTCGGATCGTCGACCTCAGAGCCAGGTCGTGACCCAGCGCACGCCGAGCCAGCCGCTGATGCCGATCGCGCGGCCGCCGAGCCAGCCACAAATGCCGGTGACCTACCCCCGCCCATCGAATCGACCGGCGCCCGAGGCCCCCCGGATGGCGAACCGGAGCCTGAGCGAGCTGATGCGCGGGGCCTCGCAGCCGCCGTACCGATCGGATTCGCCCGACGCGCATGTCCACGTCCCGAGGGCGCCGGCCGTCCCTCGGTTCGACGACGGCGCAGAGGGGGCGAGCGCTCTCACGTTGCCCGACGGATTGAGCGGTGTCCCCGACCCGATCGAGACGTTGCCGCGCACCGTGCTCGACGCGCGTGTCCAGTTCACGTTCCTCGCGCGCGAGCTCGGGCGCGAGTACGACGAGCAGCTCGGCATCGTCCTTCGCGCAGACATCTCCGGGATCGAGGCGATGCAGCGCGTCCTCCTCGAGCGGTACAAGACTCGCGCCGTGACTACGCCGGAGGCGGCCGCGGACGTCCGGCGGCACGGCGCGTTCCTCAGCGAGATCCTCGCCCGGAGCTTCGGCGGGTTCTGGGTCGACATCGGGCCGTCCGATGTCGGTTACTGGGCGATGGTCGTACCGCCGGGGACGCGCGTATGGCCGTTCGGGCGTATCCTCCGGCTCATCGCGATGCAGCACAACGAGCGTGACCTCGTGAGCTATTTCCTCGAGATCCAGGGGCGCTCCGGCGCGCGGTAGCGCTCTCTCGATGAGCGACCCCAACTACATCACGCCCGAAGGCGCGAAGAAGCTCCAGGCCGAGCTCGGGCACCTCCGCTCGCGGGAGCGTCCGAAGGTCGTCACCGAGGTCGCGGACGCGGCGGCGCAAGGCGATCGCAGCGAGAATGCCGAGTACATCTACGGCAAGAAGCGGCTGCGCGAGATCGACCGGCGCATGCGCTTCCTGACGAAGCGGCTCGAGGCCGCCGTCGTCATCGCCCCGAGCGCGCAGTCGGGGGACCGCGTCTTCTTCGGAGCATGCGTCCTCGTGGAGGACGAAGAGGGGAAGGAGACGCGGTACCAGATCGTCGGCGAGGACGAGATCGACCTCACGAAGGGTCGCGTGAGCTGGCGCTCGCCGATCGGGCGCGCGCTGCTCAAGAAGACGACCGGCGACGCCGTCGTCCTCCGGAGACCGAGTGGAGACGTCGAGCTGACCGTCGTGGAGGTGAGCTACCCCGCGGCGGAAGTGGACGTGTCGTCCTCTTCCTAAGAATCTGGTGCCCAACGGGCGGTACCTAGTGTCCTGAGTCCATGATTCAACGGTGTCATCCTGACGCCGAAGGCGGAAGGATCCCCCGAGGACCGCGCCCGGTTGGCTCGGGGGATCCTTCGCTACGCTCCTAATGACACCGACGTTTCGCGGACTCACTAGAAGTGTGGTGGCTTTTCCCGAGACCAAGCGAGGCCGTCGGCGAGTCGCGCGGAGCGTACTCCCGTACGCGAGCACGCTCGACGGCGGCCTCGCGAAGGGATCGGGGAAAGACGCCGCACTTCTAGGAGCCGAACCTCGCGACGAGAGCCTTCGCGCGTTCGACGAAACCCGCCATGTGGTACCGCTCGAAGTCGGCCCAGGTCGCGAGAGTCTTCGTATCGGTGACCCGGTCGACGAACAGCTTGCCGGCGAGATGATCGACCTCGTGCTGATAGGTGCCTGCGGTCAACCCCTTCGCCTCGTAATCGAGCGGGTTGCCGGCGCGATCCCACGCCTGGACGCGGACGTGCGTGAAGCGCGAGACTTCGCCGCGGAGGTTCGGCACGGAGAGGCAACCCTCGTAGTTCCCGAACGTCTCGGTCGTGAGCGGCGTGACCTCGGGGTTCACGAGGATCGTGAGCGGGATGTTCGGCTTGTACGGGTAGCGCGGGTTGTCCTTCACGTGGAGCGCGCAGATCTGGACGGGCTGGTAGATCTGGTTGGCGGCGATGCCTGCGCCGTTGGCGTCGAACATCGTCTCGATCAGGTCGTCGATGAGGTGTTGCACGTCGTCGCTGGCGAGCTCCTCCCGCGTCAGCGGCCGCGCAACCTCGCGCAGCACCGGGTGGCCAATCGTCGCGATCTTGCGGATGGCCATACCGCTACCGCTTCTCGGCGAGGATGAGCGTGCGCGGCGAGTTGGCGCCGAAGAACACGCCGGGCGTCGCGACCATGCCGCTCACCTGCGCGACACGGAAGCCGTGGTCGTGCAGCAGCTTTCCGAGCTCGTTCAGCGCGTAGAGGCGGATCGAGTACTCGATCTCCCGGCTCCGCCCGTCGTCCATCATCATCGTCCGCTTCACCTTCATGCGGCTGGTGATCCAGTCGATCGTCATGTCGTCCATGCACACGCAGCCATCGCCCTCGAACCAGACGAGCGACGGGCACTGCTGCGCGACGAAATCGCGGTTCACGACGTCGAGGAGCACCTGCCCGCCCGGCTTCAGCGCGCGCCGGACGTTCTCGATCACCGCCGCGTTCTTCTCCTCCTCGAAGAAGCCGAAGCTCGTGTTCCAGCAGTAGACGCCGTCGAACGTGCCGTCGAACGTCATCTCGCGCATGTCGCCCTGCACGAAGTTGAGCTTCTGGCTGCGATCCTGAGCCTCGTCGGCCGCCTTGGCGAGCATGGCGAGCGAGAGATCGAAGCCGACCACCTGGTACCCGCGGCGCGTCAGCTCGATGGCGTGCCTGCCGGTGCCGCACGCGAGGTCGAGCACCATCGCCCCCTTGTCCAGGCCGAGGCTCTCCTCGATGAAGTCGACCTCCGTCGCGATCTGCTTGTCCGAGATCTTCGACATCGTGCGGATGAAGTCGTCGTTGAAGAGCTCCTCCCACCACGGACGCACGCGCTTCCTCGCCGCCGCCGACGCCGCGTCTCCCATCGGCGGCGGGGCGAGCGGGCTCGCGCCGGGAACCATGACGAGCGGCAGCGCCTTCGCGGGCACCGTCACATGCTCGGGGGCGATGCTGGTCTTCACCGTCGCCGTCGACAGGCTCGGCGACGACACCCTCCCCTGCGGCTTCGGCGCGATCGGCGGCGGAGGTGCGAACGAGGGGACGCTCGACGCTCTCGGTCGCATCGGCGGCGGAGGCGCGCTCGGCGAGGACGGGCGAGGGATCGCCGCCGCCTCCACCGAAACGACGTCCTCCGGAGAGATCTCCGACGCGTCGGACGGCTCGGAGGAGACGGCCGGCTCGATCTCCACGCTGATCTCCTCGGAGAGATCGGGCGAGCTCGCGCGACGCGGAACGGGCGGCACGCGCAGCGGTCGCGGCGGCGTCGGAGCCACCGTCGGCGCCCGCGCCGCGATCTCTGCGAGCGTGGGGAGGCGCGGAGAGGTCACTCGCTCGTCCGGCGGGGGCTCGCCGGCCGCGCTCGCCGCGACCTCGGTGACCGGGCGCTGGGAGCTCGGAAAGAGATTGTCGTCGAAGACCATCTCCGGGAACTCGTCCGACCTGGCGCTCACCGGGGCTCCTGGCTGCGGAACGGGTGCTGCGACAGGTGGAGCGGGGGAAGCCACGCGCGGAGCGACTACGGCGGGCGGAGCGGGCGGCGAGGGAGAACGGTCGGCGACCACCGTGGGCTGAGGGAGCGGAGGCACGACAGCGACCGCGGCGACCAGGGGAGCGGCCACGACGGCGGGTGATTCCGCGACGAGGACCGGTGCGGCTGCGGGGGCGTCCGCCGGCGTCGGCAACGGGGGCGCCGTCGCGACCTGCGGCATCGCACGCACCGGCTCGATCGGCGCCGCGGCAGGTTCTTCTGGAAGAACAGCGGTCCGCGAGGACGTGGTCTCCGAATCCATCTCGACCTGGATGTCGAGCGAGAGGGAGCTGTCGGGCGGCTCCTGATCGACCGTCATCGGCTGGAACGGAGTCCAGCTGTCCTCCTGCGGCCCCTCCTGCACGACGGGGCGACGGTGCGGGGCCGTGTCTTCACCCGACGCGGCCGGGACCACGCTGAGCGGGCGCACCGGGATCGTCGGCGTGCGCGCAGGGAACGGCGCGACGACCACCGCAGGCGCCGGCGCGGGGGCAACCGAGGAGCCACCCGGCGTGGTCGTGAGCGACACCGGGATCTGCTTCGTCGGCGTGTCGACCTTCAGGTTGATGATGCGATCAGCCTTGAGCGGGACGCTGGCCGGCGACGGGGCCGCGGACCCGGCGGGCGGCGCGGACACGCCGGCGAGCGACGACGGCGCGGGAGCGGCGGAGAGCGGCGCGTTCGGCGTCGGACCGGACGAGGACGGCACGGGCCTGGACGGACGCGCGACCTCGTCGTCCGGGATCCGGAGCGTCATCTTGGCTCTGGGCTTCTTGGCCGGCGGCGCGTCGGCCCCGTCATGCAGCTCGTGTGGACGCCCGGCAACTCCATCTCCCAGCGGGGAGGGCATGGACGTCCGCACCGCGTCGCCGACGCTCGATGACGTGATGAGCGTCGACGGCTCGCTCGCCGGGCCGTCATCGTGCCCATCGGGTCGCACCGAGTCGGTCATCCGCCCTCCGGCACCCGAGAACCCCCGCCGTTTGCGCCGCTCGCGACTCGCGTCGTCAGCAGGCGCTCTCCGTAGCGGACATGCGACCCAGCGGTACGCGCCCACTCCGCGCGCGCACGCCCCTCGAAGAACACGACCGCAGTCGAGCCGAGGTGGAACATGCCGATCTCGTCCCCGCGCGCCACCTGCCGCCGCGGTTCGAGCGTCTGGACGCCGAGCGGGACGTCGCGCGAATCGACGCCGCTGACCGTGATCCTCCCGACGATCATCGCCGCGACCATGACCACCGTGACGCGGCCGAGCCCGCTGGCCTCGGGAGTATCGATCGCGATGGCGACCCGGCGGTTCCGCGCGAAGAGGTTCGGGAAGTGCGCGACACCCACAGCGTTGACCGGGAAGTAGTCGCCCGGCAGCGAGCGTATCGTCCGTATCTCCCCCGCCACCGGCGCATGCACTCGATGGTAGTCGCGCGGAGACAGGTAGACCACGCAGCCGAGGCCGCCGCGGTAGCGCTTCGCCTCCTCGGCGTCCCCGACGAGCTCCTCCACCTCGTAGGGGCGCCCCTTGACCATGAACCTCGACTGCGCGTCGACGACGCCCAGCGAGTCGAGCCGCCCGTCCGCCGGGGAGACCACCGCGTCGTCCGCGTCGTCGACGACCCGCGCTCCGTCGCGGAGCGGCCGCGTGAAGAAGGCGTCGAAGCTCGCCCACCCGGACGACTGGGCCGCCTCCTCCAGGCGCACGTCGTACATGCGTGAGTATGCGCCGACCACGGCGCGACCCAGCGACGGGCTCCACCGCACGTCGGCAAGCTGGCCCATAGCGCGGCTGATGGTGGCGCGCGGGAGAAGCCGCAAGACATTGGCCGCGGCGTAGGAGAGGGCACTCATGCGTGAGCGGCTCGTGGCTGACCCGCAGGGGTCATCCGTTGCGTGATGGCGATGGGCAGACGTTGCCCCCAAGTCGCTGATGGTACCTGGCGCGCAACTGATGGGTCAAACGTCTAGAGGCTGTCTGAGTGCGCAGGCCTAGCCGCGGCGAGGATTCCTCGAGGCAGGAATCTCACCGCATCGGACGGCGGGACACGCGGGCTGGCGCGCGCGGCTGAGCCGTGCCTGGGTCGAGAGCCCCGGAAACCCCTTCAGTCGCGGCCGAGCGGGGGCTCGTGGCGGGCGCGGGCGGCGTCGCAGAGGGCGCGTGCTGCAGTTTCCGGGCCGGAATCGTCGACGTGCTCGGGCAGGGCGTCGTCGACCTCGCAGGCAGCCTCGACGTCGAACGGGTCGGTGGCGACCGCCTCGACGAACGACGCGTCCGCGTTCGCCCCCTCGCCGTCCTCCCTCTCCCAGCGGCCACGGATCGCCCACCACGGGCCGAAGGTCGACGCCACCTGCACCGGGTCCGCGACCTCGACCCTCGCCTCCGCCTTCCTGCCCACCGCCTCGAGAACGCGCGCCCGCAGGCCGCGGACACTGGGGTCGCTCTTGCCCGTGTCGCCGTGGATGAGATCGAGCTCCGTCATGGCGGCGGCGGGGTGGGATCGTCCGTACAGGAGCTGCGCCAGCCGGACGCGGTTGCGCAGGTCCTGGAGGTTCGCTCCGTCGCCGCCGCCGCCGAGCAGCCCGAAGATGCCAGGGAGCGGCGTGTGGGGCTCCGCCGCGAGGTACGCGCGCCAGCGGGTGTCCCAGGTGTGGAGGTCACTGGCGCTCGACTCGCGCAGCGCGCTGTCGGCGTCGGGTGAGTGACGGAGCGCCGCGAGGAGCCGCGGCAGCGCGTCGGGACCGGCGGTATCCGCCAGATACCGGACGAAGCTCGTCACTTCGGCGAACGCCACCATCGCCGCGTCGGCGCTCGGGAGCATCGCGATCGACGGGCCGAGCTGGTCGAGCGGCACGCCGAGGGAGAGCTCGAAGCCGCGCAGGACGATCGCGTCGGGGCTCGGCCGATCGTCGAACGGGCCGCGAGGTCGCCAGCGGACCTCCTCGCGCTTGGCGATCCCCTCCTGGAGCCATAGCGGCGCGCGGTCGGCCGACGCGTGCGTCACGGCGAGGTGGGTCAGCTCGTGGGCGAGCGTGTCGCGCCAAGGGAAGCCGTGCTCGCTCGCGCGCGGCGAGAGCAGCGTCACCCTCCCCCACTTCGCGACCGCCACCGTCCCCGTGGTCTGCGCGGACTTCAGCGGCAGCCCCGTCATGGCGCTGAGGGACATCAGATCGCGGACGACCGTCACACGCGTCGGCCGCGGCCACGAGACCCCGAGATCGCGGGTGAGAGCGTCGCGCGCGAGCGTCACCGTCTCGACGATGAGCGGCGTGAGCGCGCGATCCGCCTCGTCCTGGTACCGCACCACGACGCTGTGCGCCTCGTCCGTGTCCACCACGGTCGCCGCCGTGACCCTCGCGCAGCCGCGGGCGATGTCGAAGAGCCCGGCGCCGCTCTCCGTGCGGAGCAGATCGGGCGTGCCGAGCGTCACGAGCGCCTCGTCGCAGCGCCCCTCGTAGATCGCGAGCCGAGCATCCTCCAGCGCGATCTCCGGATCGGAGGCGTCCCCCTGCGCGAGGGCGGAGCGCGCGTCCTCGAACTCGAGCGCGCTGATCGCGTACGACGCCTCCTGTGCTTGCCGCGACGGGGATGCGGCAGCGTCGGCGCGCGCCCTGCCGCCCGGTGCGACCGCCATCGCGAGCGCTGTCACCAGCGTGACGGCAAGCAAGCGGCGCGTCGTGGTGAGAATCGCCGTCATCGGAGCAACCCGTCCGCGTAGCGCCGGACCGCGTCTCGCTGGCGGCCGCCGGCGGCTTGCCCGAGGCCGTCGATCACGCGCCTGCGGAAGTCCTCCGGCCCCTTGTGCGACGTCGCGTTCGGGATGTCGGCGTGCCCTGCCTTGGCCTCCTCGCCGTTATTCCCCCCGCTTGGATCCTCGTCGCTCTCGTTGCCGAGCGCGTCCTTCGCCGACTCGAGCCTGCGCTGCGCCTCTCGCTGCTGCGCGAGCCCCTGGTCGACGTCCCCTCGCTTCAGCGCCGCCGCGGCCTCCTCCGCCGCTCGCTCCGCCTGGTGCAGCGCCTCGAGCGCCGCGCCGGGGAGCGCCCCTGGCCCCTCCCCTTTCTCACGCAGCGCTCCGGTACGGTCGGCGAGCCGTCCCTCCTCGTTGCCGTGCTCCATGACCTCGCTCTTCCTCCGCTGCGAAGCGCGCTTGCGTAGCTCCTTCAGCTTCTCCGTCGCCCAGTTCACCTCCGGCTCGAGCTTCGCGCGTGCGGCCGCGAGGCGCTGATCGGCGCTCGTCCGCTCCGCGTCGGGGTCGGCGACCGAGAAGAGCCCCGTCCATCGCTCGCGCTGCGCGATGTGCCGCGCCTCGTCGAGCGCGTCGAGCGCGCTCCGTCCGCTCGAGACCGCGTCGCCGGCGTTCCCTTCCTCGAGCGCGCGCGCCATCGCCTCGCCGTGCTCGCGCGCCGCCGCCCCCTTGTTCGTCCACGAGTCACTCCCGGCCCCGACGGACGGCAGCGGCCCGGTCGCGTCTCGCACCGCCTTCGCGTGGCTCTTCCCCTCTTCGCTCGTCGCCTTCGCCTCCTCGGGCGTCTCGGGATCGTTCAGCTCCTGCTCCACCTTCCCGAGCTCGCTCGCGTGGTCCGACGACAGCTTCTGGAGATCGCGCGCGGCCTCCTCGAACGCCTGCTCGGCGTCGTCCGAGGGCTCCCCCTCCCCCGGTGTCCCACGGCCGCCACCCGACTCTCCCCCCGCGCGCCCGCCGGAGCTCCCTTGCGCGCCGAACGACGGATCGGGAGCCTTGAGCCGCGCCGCGAGGTCGCTCGCCGCGATCTCCGCGTGCACGATGTCGCCCTGATCACGCGCGCGCGCCACGCGCGCCAGATCCATGTGGACGATCTCCCCGAGATCGCGCCCGAGCGACCCGAGCTTCAGCAGCGACCGCGAGCCCCCTTCCAGCACGACGACGCTCGCGTCCGCGCGCAGCTTGCCGCGATCCCGGTCGGCCGTCCGCCGCATCTGCGAGGTGCCGAGCGCCAGGTCGTCCGCGACGTCGGCGAGCGTGCGCGCGACCGTGCGCGAGTCGTGCTGCGCGAGCCCGCGCGTGACGGCGTCCGTCACGAGCACGAGCTTCTCGGTCGCGGCGACGAGCCGGGCATGCGAGGCAGAGCCGGGCGATCGCAGCTCCACCTGGAGCGCCTCCTTCACCCGTCGCATATGCCCGCGGAGGAGCGCCACCGTGCGACCGCTCACCGCGAGCCCCGCGTACGAGGTCTTCGTCGTCGTGTCGAGCAAGAGGTCGTCGGCGAGCACCCCCTCCTGATCTGCCTTCGCGAGGGTCGCCCGCTCCGGCACGGCGACCGTGAAGGCGCGCGCGAGGCGTGCCGCGAGGGAGTCGACGAAGGCGTCGCGCAGCTTGCGGAGGATGTCGAGCCGCAGCGCCTCGGGCTCGCCGACCTCCGGCGGGATGATGGTGATGGCCGGGCTGGCACCCCACTTGGGACCGGTCACGGCGTCGTTGTCCTCCGCCTCGACGGTCACGAGGATGGGCGCGTGGCTCTTCTTGATGAAGGGATCGCTCGCGCGGAGCATGTGGCCGCCGCGGCTCGTCTCGGTCTCGCCGTCGAGGTGCGCGAGGATGCGGCGCTCTTCGCGCGCGCCCGAGCGGAGGACCAGGTGCACCTCGCGGAGGCCGTGGTCGTCGGTCGCCTCGTACTTGAGCGGGATGACCTCGGCGACGCCGACGTTCGCGAGCCGCACCTCTCGAGGCGCGCCATCGAGCGTGACGGTCGGGCGCTCGTCCTCGATCGACATCACCTCCGTCACCTCGGGCTCACCGATGGTCACGTCGCCGAAGCGCGCGATGACCTGCAGCGGCCGCGTCGCCGTGAGCGGCCACCGCGCGACGACGTGACCCGCTCCGTCGTCGACGAAGGGCACGTCGCTCGCACCGTCGCTCAGCAGGAGACGCCGCCCGGCGTGGAGCGGCACCCCGCGCAGCGTGAGCTCGCAGCCGTGAGGGAGCGCCATGGGGACATAGGGCGTCAGCAGGCGATCGTGCTCGTGCAGGTACTCCGGCGGTCGGGCCTCCACCTCCAGCCCGTCGAGCCACACGATCGGGACCGGCGCGCGCCCGTGTCTGGCGCACAGCACGTCGCCCCCTTCGAAGATCGCGAAGCCGCGCACCGCACCCAGCAGGACCGCCAGGACCGCGAGCAGCAGCGTGACGCGGCCGTACCGCTCGCCGAGCTGCACGAGCCGGCCGAGGATGCGCTCGCGCGGCAGCGCCCGCAGCGTCCGCTCGACGTGCATGTTCGCGAGCTCGAGCGACGTGCCTTCGGGGAAGGGCTCCTGGACGAGCGCGAGGGCCCGCACCGCGCGACCGGCCCGCTCGACGTCGAGCTTGCCAGCGAGGCGGTGAATGATCCGCGAGGGATCGCTCCACACGGCGCGCTCGCGTAGCCAGAGGGCGAGCGTGACGAACACCGGGACGAGGAGCGAGAGCAGCGCGACGATGCGCCAGGGGACTGTGCCCTTGCGAGCGAGGAGGAGCGCGAGGAAGAGGGTGACGGTCGTGACGGCCAGGAGCGCGCGGAGCTGGGCGCGAGTGACGCGCTCCTGCCAGGCGCGCGCGAGGCTCTGGAGCTCGGCGATGGGGCCGGCGAAGGTGCGGGAGGGGGGAGGGGGCGGGGGCACGACGGGCGGTGGAGGGTAGCAGGGGGAGAGG
>Ga0302279_10000061_pt1 | contig 144785 bp, 122 predicted proteins | sample III_Bog_N3_3_FD_194541 | JGI IMG/M metagenome (GOLD analysis project Ga0302279, IMG submission 194541) | Peat permafrost microbial communities from Stordalen Mire near Abisko, Sweden - III_Bog_N3_3 | ecosystem: Environmental > Terrestrial > Soil > Wetlands > Peat | place: Sweden: Abisko... | reverse complement strand
CGATCCTCAAGACGGAGCGCCCGCCCGTCACCTGCGCTCGTTCAAATGGTTACTGCTGTGGAAGCAAGCGCCCGACCGCGTCGCAGCTGCCTCCCGCGGGAGCGGGTTCGTTCAGTGGCACCTAGCGTCGTTGCGCTGCTATGCAGCAACACGTCGGCTATCGAGGCATGGCGGACTCTGGCGCGGCGTCAGCCCGGCAGATTTATGGGTTCACGGCCTCAGGTCTGGCAGCGGTGATTGCTCGATCATTCCAGCTTCGCGGATGATGCCGGCTCGAAGTGCGGGGACCACCAACCTCGTACCCTGCGAAGCGATCATCCCATTGCCCATCTTCCACTCGGAAAACCGCTAGACAGTATTTATCCAACGGGTTAATTTGTCCCTGAGCAAAAACGATCCGGGGAGAGGAAATGGCCGAGTCGAAAGCCCCCGGGGGCGTGGCGAAAGCGCTGAACGCGGCGTGGCTTCGCCCGTTTCTGTTCCTGGTATTCATCGTGGTGGCCTGGGATCTGGCGATCCGGCTGTTTCGGATTCCTCCCTACCAGATCCCGGCGCCGGGCGACGTCGTCGCGGTGCTGTGGCAGGACTGGCCGGAACTGCTGCGGCAGGCCTGGCCGACCACCTGTGCGACGGTCTGCGGCTTCCTGCTGTCGGCGGCGTTCGGGATTCCGGTGGCGATGCTGATCGCCGGATCGAAGACGGTGGAAAGCTACGTCTATCCACTGCTGGTGTTCTCGCAATCGATCCCCAAGATCGCGATCGCGCCGCTGTTCGTGGTCTGGTTCGGCTTCGGCATCGTGCCGAAGGTGATCTCGGCGTTCCTGCTCGGATTCTTTCCGGTGGTGGTGTCCGCGGTGCAGGGATTCAAGTCGGTCGATCCCGACATGGTCGATCTGGCGCGCGCCATGCAGGGCAGCCGCTTCAGCGTGTTCTGCGCGGTCAACCTGCCGCACGCGATGCCGGCGATCTTCTCGGGCCTGAAGGTCTCGGTGACGCTGGCCGTGGTCGGCGCGGTGGTCGGCGAATTCGTCGGCTCCAACTCCGGCATCGGCTATGTGCTGCAGCGCTCGATCGGAACCTTCGACCTGCCGACCATGTTCGCCGCCCTGGTGATCCTGGCCCTGCTCGGCGTCATCCTGTTCTGGATCGTCGACCGCATCGAACGGCTGGTGATCCCCTGGCATGTCAGCCAGCGCGAGGACATTATCTTCGCTTCGTAAGCGGCGAGCTCCAACCAGGCGGCCTGCGCAAGGGCCGCGTTCAAAACAAACAGGAGGATGACATGGTTCGATTGGCGGCGGCGCTGGCAGCGCTCGTGATCTCGACGGCGCTGGCGGCGGCTCCGGCCGTGGCGGCGGACAAGGTCGTGCTGATGCTGAACTGGTATGTCTATGGCGAGCATGCGCCGCTCTATTATGGCAAGGCCAAGGGCATCTACGCCGCCGAAAACATCGATCTCGAGATCCAGGAAGGCCGCGGCTCGGCGGCGACCACCCAGGCCGTCACCGCCAGGACCGCCGACTTCGGCTATGTCGACATCCCCACCATGATGCGCGCGGCGATCAAGGGTGCGCCGGTGATCGCCACCGGCGTGCTGCTGCAGACCAGCCCGATGTCGGCGATGGGTTTTGTCGACAAGAACATCCGCAAGCCGGAAGACATCAAGGGCAAGACGGTGGCGATCACGCCGGCGGATTCCATCACGCAGATCTGGCCGCTGTTCCTCAAGAAGACCGGCCTCAAGGAAGGCGACTTCACCACCGTGGCCGGCGATGCCCAGACCAAGCTGAACGCCGTGATCAACGGCCAGGCCGACCTGCTGCTCGGCTATGTCATGGACCAGTCGATGAAGATCAAGGACGCCACCGGCAAGGACGTCTATCCGATCAAGTTCGCCGACTACGGCATCAACATGGTGTCATCCGGGATCATCGCCAATACCGACTACGTCAAGGCCAACCCCGATCTGGTCAGGCGCTTCATGTCGGCCACCACCAAGGCGGTCGAAGCCGCGGAGAAGGACCCGAAGGCGGCGGCGCAGTCGATCCTCGATGCCAACCCCAAGGGCGGCAAGCTCGGCACCCTGACGCAGGGTTTCGAGCTGACGATTCCGCTTTACCGCACGCCGCAGACCAGGGACAGGCGGCCGTTCCAGGTCACCGATCAAAACATGACCGACAGCGTCAACCTGATGGTCGAGTATGGCGGCCTCGATGCCAAGGCCAGGGATAATCCAAAGGCGTTTTACACCAATGACTATCTGCCGAAATAGGTTCTGCTGAATGAACGCCGCAAACAAGATCACCGGCGCGCTGCCGTCCGGCGCGCAGCTGCGCGTGGTGTCCGACCGCGCCACCGGCGGCATGCCCGGCATCCGGCTGTCCGGGGTGTCGAAGACCTACCGGTCGCGCGACGGCGAGGTGCCGTCGCTGCGTCCGCTGGACTTCCAGATCAACGCCGGGGAGTTTTTTGTGGTGGTCGGGCCGTCCGGCTGCGGCAAGTCCACGCTGTTGAAGATGATCTCCGGACTGCTGGCGCCCTCGACCGGCGATATCTTCGTCGAGGGTGAAAGGGTGACGAGCCCGCATGGCAATGTCGGGATCGTGTTCCAGAACTCGCTGTTGCTGCCATGGCGCAACATCCTCGCCAATGTCATGCTGCCGATCGACATGAAGCGGCTGCCGCGCGGGGAATTCCTGCCGCGGGCGATGGCGCTGTTGAAGCTGGTCGGGCTCGAAGGCTTCGAGCGAAAACTGCCCTGGCAATTGTCCGGCGGCATGCAGCAGCGGGCGTCGATCTGCCGGGCGCTGGTGCACGATCCCAAGATCATGCTGATGGACGAGCCGTTCGGCGCGCTCGACGCCATGACGCGCGAGCGCATGAACGTCGAACTGATGCGGATTCAGCGCGAAACCGGCAAGACCGTGCTGCTGATCACCCATTCGATCCCGGAAGCGGTGTTTCTCGCCGACCGGGTGCTGGTGATGACCGAGCGGCCCGGCGCGATCGCGGCGATCTACGAGGTGCCGCTGCCGCGACCGCGCTCGCTCGACGTGATGGCGGATCCGGTGTTCACCGAGCTGGTGCAGCGCATCCGCAGGCATTTCTTCACCCAAAGCGCGCTGGATTGAGATCGCGCCATGCCGCCAAAACTTGCCGTGCGGGATATCGCATTGTTCGAGCGCCCGGTTGGCTTTGCCAGGCCGTTCCGGTTCGGCGCCGTGGTGATCGATTCGGCGCCGCAGGCCTTCGTGCGCGTCGAGATCGAGGTGGAAGGCCGCGGCCGCTCGGTCGGCGCCAGCGCCGAAATGCTGGTGCCGAAATGGTTCGACAAGCGGCCGCATCTTGGGCCCGAGCAGACCGTCGATGAATTGCGCCGCGCGCTTTGCATCGCGCGCGGGCTCTATCTCAGCGCTTCCGGCTTCGAGACCGCGTTCGGCCTGCACGCCAGGCGGATCGCGGCCCAGCTCGAGGCCTGCGCGGCCGAGGACATCCCGAAGCTCGCCGCGGCCTTCGGGCCGGCAGAGATCGACAAGGCGGTGCTGGATGCGCTGCTGCGCTGCCTCGGCGTCGATTTCTTCGACGGCATGATGCGCAACGTCGCGGGCATCGATGCCAGCCTGACCCCCGATCTGCGCGACGGCGACATTTCCGGATTTCTGGCGGCGCGCCGGCGGTTCGACCGGGTCGCGATCCGGCATACCGTCGGGCTCGACGACCGGATCGAAGGCGAGGGCGGTGTCGCCGATCGCAAGGAAAATTGCGGCGCGCGCTATTTCAAGCTCAAGCTCGGCGGCGACCCGAAGGCCGATGCCGCCCGGCTGATCCGGATCGGCCAGGAACTCGCTTTGCTGCCGCATGATTTCGGCGTCACGCTGGATGCCAACGAGCAATATGCCGACCTCGAAGCCTTGGGCGCGCTGATGGACCGGCTCGACCGCGACCGTGCCTTGCAGGCGATTGCGACCCGGCTGATGTATATCGAGCAGCCGATGCCGCGCGAGATCTTCCGGCAATCGCCGCTTGGGGCGCTGGCGGTGCGCGATTTCATCATCGACGAGGCCGACGACGGCTACGATGCCTTTCCGGCGGCCCGCGCGCTCGGCTATCGGGGCATCTCCTCCAAATCGTGCAAGGGGATCTACAAGTCGATACTCAACGCGACGCGCGCCGCCCGATGGAGCGCGGGCGGTGGGAAGTTCTTCGTCAGCGGCGAGGACCTGACCTGTCAGGCCGGACTCGGCGTGCAGCAGGACCTCGCGCTGGGCGCGCTGATCGGCCTCGGCCACGCCGAGCGCAACGGCCATCATTACGTCGACGGTTTTTCCGATGCGCCGGCCGCCGAAGCGCAGGCGTTTCTCGCAGCACATCCCGATCTTTACACCCGCGACGGAGACCGGGTCAGGCTGGCGGTGCATGACGGCGATCTTTTGACGGGATCGCTGACGACGCCCGGCTTTGCCAGCGGCATCCATCCGGTGTGGTCGCTGCTGTCGCCGCTCGAATCGCCAACAACAAGAAACCTGCAGGAGCAAATGATATGACGACGCATCGCCTCGGTGTGATCATGAACGGTGTCACCGGCCGCATGGGACTGAACCAGCATCTGATCCGCTCGATCGTCGCGATCCGCGACGCCGGCGGGGTATTGCTCGGCAATGGCGACCGCATGATGCCGGATCCGATCCTGGTCGGCCGCGACGCCGGCAAGGTCGAGCGGCTGGCCAAACAGTTCAACGTGCCGCGCTGGACCACCGACCTCGACCAGGCGCTGAGCGACAAGAGCGACAGCATATTCTTCGACGCCGCCACCACCCAGGCGCGGCCGTCGCTGCTGACCCGGGCGATCAATGCCGGCAAGCATGTCTATTGCGAGAAGCCGATCGCGACCAATCTCGACGAGGCCGTGGCGGTGCTCCGGCTGGCCAGCGAGAAGGGCGTCAAGCACGGCACCGTGCAGGACAAGCTGTTCCTGCCGGGCCTGAAGAAGCTGGCGTTCCTGCGCGATTCCGGTTTCTTCGGCCGCATGCTCTCGGTGCGCGGCGAATTCGGCTACTGGGTGTTCGAGGGCGGCTGGCAGGAGGCGCAGCGGCCGTCGTGGAACTACCGCAGCGAGGACGGCGGCGGCATCATTCTCGACATGGTCTGCCACTGGCGCTACGTGCTCGACAACCTGTTCGGCGAAGTCGAGAGCGTGAGCTGCCTCGGCACCACGGATATTCCGGAGCGCTGGGACGAGAAGGGCAACAAATACGCGGCGACCGCCGACGATTCCGCCTACGCCACCTTCCGCCTGAAGGGCGGCGTGGTCGCCCACATCAACATGTCCTGGGCCACGCGGGTCTATCGCGACGATCTCGTGACCTTCCAGGTCGACGGCACCCATGGCTCGGCGGTGGCCGGATTGACCGACTGCGTGATCCAGGCCCGGCAGGCGACGCCGCGGCCGGTGTGGAATCCGGACCAGAAGCGCACCCACGACTTCTACGCCGACTGGCAGGCGCTGCCGGAAAACACCGTCTACGACAACGGCTTCAAGGAGCAGTGGGAAATGTTCATTCGCCACGTCTGCGAGGACGCGCCGTATAAATACACGCTGCTGGAAGGCGCCAAGGGCGTGCAATTGGCGGAATGCGCCCTGCTGAGCTGGCGCGAGCGGCGCTGGGTCGACGTCGCCCCGATCAAGGTGTGAGGATCACGGCCATGAACAGACCGGTTCTGCCTGCCTCGTCGCTGTCGCTGAAACTGCCGACGCCGGACCGCAGCCTCGAGAATTATCGCCTTGCGGCGTCGCGCAGCTTTCCCGCAAAACTTGCGGGCACGCTCAATCGCGTGGCGTTTTCCGCCGCCCATGTGGTCGCCGATCCGCTGGCCGAGGTCGATCCGTGGCTGAAGGCTGCGATCGACTGGGACCGCACCATCGCCTTTCGCGAGCATGTATGGGACCTCGGCTTAGGCGTCGCCGAGGCGATGGACACCGCCCAGCGCGGCATGGGGCTGGACTGGCCGACCTCGCTGCAATTGATCCAGCGCTCGGTGGCGGCGGCCAAGGCGAGGGGAGATGCGCTGGTGTTTTCCGGCGCCGGCACCGATCAGCTCGCGCCGGAAGCGGCAAAAGACCTGGATGACGTGATATCGGCCTACGAGGAGCAGATCGCGGCGATCGAGAAGGCCGGCGGCCGGATCATCCTGATGGCGTCGCGCGCGCTGGCGAAAATCGGCCGCAGCCCCGACGATTATGCCCGCGTCTATGACCGCGTGCTGTCGCAGGTGCGCGAGCCCGTGATCATCCACTGGCTCGGCGACATGTTCGATCCGGCGCTGGCGAATTACTGGGGCACGCCCGACCTCGACCGGGCGATGGACGTCGCGGTCGGCGTCGTCAACGCCAACGCCGCGCGGGTCGACGGCGTCAAGGTCTCGCTGCTCGACAAGCAGCGCGAGATCGACATGCGCCGCCGGCTCGACAGGAACGTCAGGATGTATACCGGCGACGACTTCAATTATGCCGAACTGATCGCCGGCGACGAACTGGGCTTTTCCCATGCGCTGCTCGGCATCTTCGACGCCATCGCGCCGGCGGCCTCCTACGCGCTGGCGCGGCTGGCGGCGGGCGACGTCAACGGCTTTCACGACGTGCTGGGGCCGACGGTAGCGCTGTCGCGCCACATCTTCAGGGCGCCGACCCGGTTCTACAAGACCGGCGTGGTGTTCATGGCCTATCTCAACGGCCATCAGGATCATTTCACCATGGTCGGCGGCCAGGAGAGCACGCGCTCGACGCTGCATCTGGCCGAACTGTTCCGGCTGGCGGACCAGGCGGGATTGCTGGCCAATCCCGAACTGGCGACCAGGCGCATGAAGGCGGTGCTGGCGCTGCGCGGCATCGAAAGCTGATGCGGGATTTTTCGAACGACCATCGCTGGCTGTCGCTCAATACCGCGACGGTTCGCAAGCAGGGCGACCTGGCTCAGATCGTCGAGGCCTGCGCGCGGCACGGCATCCGCGCCATCGATCCCTGGCGCGACCAGGTCGCGGCCATCGGGCTCGATCGCGCGGTGCGCGCGGTGCGCGACGCCGGGCTGGAACTGTCGGGCTATTGCCGCGGCGGGATGTTCACCTCGGACGCCGCGCATCGCACCGACGTGCGCGACGACAACCGCCGCGCCGTCGACGAGGCCAAGGCGCTGGGCGCGCCCTGCGTGGTGCTGGTGGTGGGCGGATTGCCGCAATATTCGCGGCCGGGCAGTGCGGCCTCGAAGGATATCGGCGAGGCCCGATCGCAGGTGCACGATGCGATGGCCGAAATGCTGGACTATGCGCGCGCCGCGCGGATGCCGCTGGCGATCGAGCCGCTGCATCCGGCCTATGCCGCCGATCGCGCCTGCGTCAACACCACAAGGCAGGCGCTCGACCTTTGCGACCGGCTCGACCCGCAGCGCAGCGGTGCGCTCGGCATCGCGCTCGACGTCTATCACGTCTGGTGGGACCCGGAACTGATGCCGCAGATTGCCCGCGCCGGCGGCGACCGCCTGCTGGCCTTCCATGTCTGCGACTGGCTGGTGCCGACCAGGGACCTGCTCAACGACCGCGGCATGATGGGCGACGGCGTGATCGATATCCGATCGGTACGCACGGCGGTCGAGGCGCAGGGATTTGCCGGCTATTCCGAGATCGAGATTTTTTCCAACGAGTGGTGGGAAAGGCCGGTCGACGAGGTGTTGCGGACCTGCATCGCGCGGCACCGCTCGGCGGTGTAGGGCTCGCCAGCTATCGTACCGTGCAGGGCACGCTGAGGAATCCGCGGAAGCGAACCCGGCCGCCGCGCACCGGCGGGCCGTTCAGAGCATAGTTCGGAAACCGCGCCAGGAACCGCGATATCGCGATCGCGCCTTCAAGACGGGCCAGCGCCATTCCCGCGCATTGATGCGCGCCGGTGCCGAAGGCGAGATGCCGGTTCGGCGTGCGGCCGATGTCGAGGTTTTCCGGATCGCTGAACTGCCGCTCGTCGCGGTTGGCAGCGCCTATGCACAGTGTCACCGGCGTTCCCGCCGCCAGCGTGACGCCGCCGAGTTCGACCGGCCCGGTGGTCATGCGGTTGCCGAGCTGGTTGGAGCTTTCGAAACGCAGCATCTCCTCGACCGCGGTCTTGATCAGCTCGGGATGCTCGATCAGCCGCTGCTTCTGCGCCGGGTTCTCCGCCAGCGCCACCAGCCCGTTGCCGATCAGGTTGGTAGTGGTCTCATGTCCGGCGTTGAGCAGGAAAATGCAATTGTGCAGCAATTCCTTTGGCGTCAGCCGTTCGCCATTGTCCTCGCCCTGGATCAGCCGCGTCAGCACGTCGCGTTCGGGATTGCCGGGATGCCGGCGCCGGCGCTCGACCAGGATTTCCAAATAGGCCAGAAAATCCCTCACCGCATCATTGCCGCGGCCAAACGCCTCGGGGCCGATCACCGGTTCGAGCGCCCCCAAAATCGCCAGCGACCAGTCGCGCAGCGGCTCACGCTCTTCCAGGGGCACATCGAGCAGATTGCCGATCACCTGCACCGGTATGGCCGAGGCAAAATCCGCGATCAGCTCGACCCGGCGTTTTTCGGCGAGCGCGTCCAGCAGGCGGTCGACCAGCGTGATCAGATCGCCCTCCATCTGCGCGATCGCGCGTGGCGAAAGCGCGCCCATGATCAGTCGCCGCACCCTGGTATGCGCGGGCGGGTCGTTGAAGACGAGGCTGGTGGTGTGGTGCTCGTAGAGCAGCGAGGCGCCGTATTTCGGTGCGAATTCCCGCTTCTTGTCGGAGCTGAACAGATTCGTGCTCTTGTAGACGCTGACCAGATCGTCGTAGCGGGTCAGAAAATACGCGCCGCTGGGCATGCGCTTGACCGGCTCATGCTGCCGCAGGGCACGATAGGTCGGGTAGGGGTCGGCATAGAATTCCGGGGTCAGTTTCTCGATATCGAAGCTTGCCGCCAGCTCTCGCGCATTGGGTTTCATGCTGCCATACTCTTTGGTGCAGACCGATATGCCGCTTTCGCTCTTTTTGGAAACCGCGGCGGCCGCTACAGTCCCGCACCGAAATACCCTTTTCGTCAACCGACTGGACATGGAAATGCACGCCCGCGCCGATACCCACAGCGAAACCCAGCCTGGCTGGCCGGAGGAGATTTTTGCGATCTTGCAGCGCTTCGACGTCCGCCAGGTCCCCTACGTCCCGGATGCCGGGCATTCGCAGCTGATCGACCGGGTGCTGGGCGCCGATTCGATGCGCGCGGTGCCGCTGACGACCGAAGAGGAAGGCGTGGCGCTGTTGGCCGGCGCCTGGGCCGGCGGCCAGCGCGGCGTGCTCTTGATGCAGTCGAGCGGTGTCGGCAATTGCGTGAACATGCTGTCGCTGACCCAGATTTTCCGCTTTCCGTTCCTGACGCTGGTGACGATGCGCGGCGAATGGGGCGAGTTCAATCCCTGGCAGGTGCCGATGGGATCCAGCACGGCGGCGGTGTTCGAACTGTCCGGCATCAAGGTGCTGCGGGCCACTCATCCGCAGGAGGTACGCGAGGTTGTCGAGGCGGCGGCGGGCCAGGCCTACAATGCCTGCACGCCGACCGCCGTGCTGCTGTCGCAGCGTCTGATCGGGGCCAAGGTATTCACCAAATGAGCAAAGCCAATCTTCTCGATCGCCGCAGCGTCGTCGCCGAATTGCTGCGCGAGCGCAAGGACGCCATCGTGGTCGGCGGACTGGGCGCCTCGACCTACGATATCGCCGCCGCCGGCGACCACGACCGCAATTTCTATCTGTGGGGCGCCATGGGCGGCGCGGTCATGATCGGCCTCGGCATCGCCCTGGCGCAGCCCGAACTGCCGGTGGTGGTGATCACGGGCGACGGCGAAATGCTGATGGGGATGGGAAGTCTCGCCACCGTCGGCCTGCAGAAGCCCAAAAATCTCACCATCATCGTGCTCGACAATGAGGTCTATGGCGAGACCGGCGGGCAGGCGAGCCACACCGCCGCCAATGTCGACCTGGTGGCCGTGGCCCGGGCTTGCGGCATATCCGACGCCCGCGCGCTTTCGACCATGGCCGAAATCACCGCCCTGGCCGCGGCAGTGCAAGACCGCACCAGCGGGCCGCGTTTTGCCAGCATCAAGATCGACAGCGCCAATCTGGAGCGCGTGCTCGCCAGTCGCGATGGCGGCTTTATCGTGACGCGGATCCGCGGCTCGCTCGGCTTCGGCCCGATCTAGCCAGGGCGGGGTGCTGACCCCAGTGCGGTGCAACAAGGTTCCTTGACAATCTGCCAGGTGAGTGTTTACTCACAAGATGAGCACCCTGCGCATGACCGGCGACCTGCGGCGCCAATTGATTCTGAGCGCCGCCAAGCGTTGCTTTGCCCGCCACGGCTTCGCGGGCACCACGACCAAGAGCGTCGCGGCCGCGGCCGCGATTTCCGAGGCTCTGCTGTTCAAGCACTTCCCGAGCAAATCGGCGCTCTATGCCGAGATACTCTCGGAGGCCTGCGAGGCGGACCCGGCGCTGCTCCGGCTGCTCAGCCTGCAGCCCTCGACGGCGACGCTGGTGGCGCTGATCCGCGGCATGGTCGAGCACTTCCTGCATGTATGGGACGCGCCGGACCGCGAGGAAGACCAGCGTCTCCGGCTGATGATCACCAGCCATCTCGATGACGGCGAATTCGCCCGGCTGCTGTACGAAAAGATCGGAAAACTGATCGGACCGGTATTCACCGCATCGCTGGAGCGGGCGGTGGCGGCGGGGGACGCCGCGCGGATTGGAAGCGAGCCGCTGAACCTGTTCTGGTTTGCGCATCACACCGTGCTGATGGCGGCGCTGGCGCGGCTGCCATCCGTGCCATGCCTGTCCTACGCCAACGCGGTCGATCTCGAACGTCAGGTGTGCGAATTCATTCTCCGCGGAATCGGCCTCAACGAAACCGCGGTTGCGGCGCATCTGGATATCGAACTGTCGACGACTCCGGGGCCGTCGGTAACTGCAGAAGGTGCATGACATGAACATCGTGACCGAACCCAACATCGCCGGGCAGCCGATTGCCGACAAGCCGCGCGGGCGTCCGGTCCGGATGCTGCGCTGGTTCATCATCGTCGGATTGCTGCTGGCGCTGCTGGTAGGCGCCCTGGTCGGCTTCAACGCCTTCCGCAGCCACATGATCGCGCAGTTCTTCGCCAACAACAAGCCGCCGCCGACACTGGTCACCGTCGCGGAAGCCAAATCCGAGGTGATTCCGAACCTGCTGACGGCGGTCGGCGATCTCGCCGCGGTGCACCAGGTCAACGTCACCTCCGATGTCTCCGGGCGCATCACCGACATCATGTTCACCGCCGGCTCTACCGTGAAGGCGGGAACGCCTCTGGTGCAATTGTTCGACGCCCCCGATCAGGGCGACCTGGCGAGCTTCAGGGCGCAGGCGATCGTCGGACAATTGTCGCTGGATCGCGCCAAACAGCTTGCCGCGCGCCAGTTCGGGCCGCAGGCGACGGTGGATACCGCGCAGGCGGCTTTCGACCAGGCCAACGCCGGCATCGCCAAGACCGAGGCGATCATTTCGCAGAAGCTGGTGCGCGCGCCGTTCGACGGCGTGCTTGGCGTCCGCCATGTCGAGGTCGGCCAGTACCTGACCGCGGGCACGCAGATCGTGACGCTGACCGACCTGTCGGAGATCTATGCCAACCTGACCACGACGGAAAAGGAAAGCGCGACGCTGAATGTCGGGCAGACCGTTCGCGTCGCAGTCGATGCCTATCCGGGACGGGTGTTCGAAGGCAAGATCACCACCATCGAGCCGCAGATCAATGCCGATACCCGAAACATCCACGTCCAGGCCACGATGGACAATCCCGATCATGTCCTCAAGCCTGGCATGTTCGCAACCACGACCGTGGTGCTGCCTGACAAGCCGGCGGTGGTCACCATTCCGGAAACGGCGGTCGACTACACGCTGTACGGCGACTCGGTTTTTCTGATTACGGAAAAGAAGGCCGATGACGGCACCAGCAGCCTGACCGCGGTACGCACCTTCGTCAGGACCGGCGACCGCATCGGCGGGCGCGCCGTGATCACCAGCGGGCTGAAGCCCGGCGACCGGGTTGTTGCGGTCGGACAACTCAAGCTGCAGTCCGGCGCCGCGGTCGCGATTTCGACCGATCCGCCGCCGCCGATACCGGCCAAGCCGCCGCTGAACTAGACTTGGGGCTGCGGATCGATCGCAGCTTCAGCCGCCAGTTGAGTTTGCCGCATTTTCGCGACGACCGTGCAGGTCGAGCAAGATGCCGATTACGGAGCGCCTGTAATGGCCATCACCGACATCTTCATCAAGCGTCCGGTGCTGTCGCTGGTCGTCAGCCTGCTGATCCTGCTGATCGGCTTCAAGGCCGCGACCAGCCTGCCGATCCGGCAGTATCCGAAACTGTCGAACACCGTCGTCAACATCACTACCGTTTATCCCGGAGCTTCGGCCGATCTTATCCAGGGGTTCATCACCACGCCGATCGAGCAGGCGGTCGCCTCCGCCGAAGGAGTCGACTACATGACGTCGTCTTCGGTGCTCGGCTCCAGCACCATCCAGGTCTACGTCAAGCTTAATTTCGATCCGAACCAGGCGCTGACCGAAGTCCTCGCCAAGGTCAATTCGGTCAAATACCTGATCCCCAAGGAATCCAACGATCCGATCGTGACCAAGACGACCGGCCAGACGACCGCGGTGATGTATATCGGGTTCTCCAGCGATGAGCTGTCGGGCTCGGCGATATCCGACTATCTGACGCGGGTGGTGCAGCCGGTGCTTTCGACCGTCGATGGCGTCTCCTCCGCCGATATTCTCGGGGGCCAGACCTTCGCGATGCGGCTGTGGCTCGATCCCGTCCGCATGGAGGGCCGCAACGTGTCGCCGGATGACGTCTCCAAGGCGATCCTGGCCAACAACTTCCAGGCCGCGGCAGGGCAGGCCAAGGGCTACTTCATCGTCTCCAACGTCAGCGCCAACACCGACCTGCAGAGCGTCGAGCAGTTCAAGCGCATGGTGGTCAAGGCCAAGGACGGCGGCTTCGTGCGCATGGAGGACATCGCGACGGTGGAACTGGCGGCGCAGAGCACCGACGCCAGCGTCGCCTTCAACGCCGAGCACGCGATCTTCATCGGGGTGCAGGCGACGCCGCAGGGCAATCCGCTGAACATCGTCAGCGGCGTGCGCGCGCTGTTCCCGGAACTGGAACGCAACCTTCCGCCGTCGCTGAAGATGAAGGTCGCCTACGATTCGACCAAGTTCATCCAGTCCTCGATCGACGAGGTGGAGAAGACCCTGATCCAGGCGGTCGGCATCGTGGTCGTGGTGATCTTCCTGTTCCTGGCCTCGTTCCGCTCGGTGATCATTCCGGTCGTCACCATTCCGCTGTCGCTGATCGGCGTCTGCAGCCTGATGCTGATGATGGGATTCAGCATCAACCTGCTGACGCTGCTGGCGATGGTGCTGGCAATCGGCCTGGTGGTCGATGACGCCATCGTGGTGGTGGAGAATATCCACCGCCATCTGGAAGAGGGCAAGTCGCCGGTGCAGGCTTCGTTGCAGGGCGCCCGCGAGATCGTCGGCCCGGTGATCTCGATGACCATCACGCTGGCCGCGGTCTATGCGCCGATCGGCTTCCTCGGCGGCCTTACCGGAGCCTTGTTCCGCGAGTTCGCCTTCACGCTGGCCGGCTCGGTGATCGTGTCGGGCGTGATCGCGCTGACCTTGTCGCCGATGATGTGCTCGATTTTGCTCAAGCAGGAGCATGGCGGCTGGTTTGCCAGAAAAGTCGATGGGGTGTTCGGCGCCACCACCCGCTGGTATGGACGGCAGCTCGACCGCACGCTCGACTACCGCCCGATCACCGCGATGTTCGCCGTCACCATTCTCGGCCTCGTGGTGTTCCTCTATCAGCACTCTTCCAAGGAACTCGCCCCCGAAGAAGACCAGGGCATCGTGTTCTCGGTGGTGAAGGGGCCGAAATACGCCAACATCGATTATACCGATTTCTACGGCGCCAAGCTCGACAAGGCGTTCGCCGGTTTCCCGGAAACCGACCTGCGCTTCGTGATCAACGGCACCAACGGCCCCAGCAACGGCATCGCCGGCATGCTGCTCAAGCCGTGGGACGAACGCAAGCGGTCGTCGATCGCGCTGAAACCGCTGGTACAGGCGCAAATCAGCAAGATCGAAGGCGTTGCCGCCTTCGCCTTCAACCTGCCGCCGCTGCCGGGCGGTCCGGGCGGGTTGCCGGTGCAGATGGTGCTCTATTCGACCAACGGCTTCCAGTCGGTCTATGAGGAAATGGTCAAGCTGAAGGACGCCGCGCGCAAGAGCGGACTGTTCATCGTCACCGACAGCGATCTCGATTTCAACCAGCCGGTGGTTCGGGTGAAGATCGATCGCACCAAGGCCAACGATCTCGGCATCACCATGCAGAGCATCGGTGCGACGCTGGCGACGCTGCTCGGCGGCAACTATACCAACCGCTTCAATCTCGAGGGACGCTCCTATCAGGTGATTCCGCAGGTCCCGCGCGGGCTGCGGCTGTCCCCGGAGTCGCTTTCGAAATATTATGTGCCGACGGTGGCCGGACAGCAGGTGCCGCTGTCGACACTGGTCTCGATCCAGACCGCGACCGATCCCAACGCGCTCACGCATTACAACCAGTTGAACGCCGCCACCTTCCAGGCGGTGCCGATGCCCGGCGTGACCGTCGGTCAGGCGGTGGAGTTTCTCGAAGGCCTGGCCAAGAAGCTGCCGGCCGGCTTCAGCCACGACTACCTGGCGGATTCCCGGCAATATGTTCAGGAGGGCAATCAGCTGGCGATCGCATTCGGCTTCGCGCTGGTCATCATCTTCCTGGTGCTGGCGGCGCAGTTCGAAAGCCTGCGCGACCCGCTGGTGATCATGATCAGCGTGCCGATGGCGATCTCGGGTGCGCTGATTCCGCTGTTCTTCGGGCTTGCCACCATCAATATCTACACCCAGGTCGGGCTGCTGACCTTGATCGGGCTGATCAGCAAGCACGGCATCCTGATGGTGGAATTCGCCAACGAGCTGCAGGTCAACGAAAGCCTCGACCGGCGGTCGGCGATCGAGATGGCGGCGCGGGTCCGGCTGCGTCCGATCCTGATGACGACGGCGGCAATGGTCACCGGCCTGGTGCCGCTGTTGACCGCGACCGGGGCCGGCGCCGCCAGCCGGTTCTCGATCGGTCTGGTGGTGGTTGCCGGCATGTCGATCGGAACGCTGTTCACCCTGTTCGTGCTGCCGGCGGTCTATGTGGCGATCGCCACCGATCACCGGGCGGGGCTCGACTCGCAGCGCGCCAGAGAGATCGGGGAATTCGACCTCAGTCCCAAGGCTCTCAAGGCGACCTGAGCACGGCAGGACGTCCACGCACGAGGCCGGCGCGTCGATCGTGATTGTCGCTTTGGCGTCGTCTCGTGATATTTTGTAGCGACCGGCGCCGTTGCGTGGCGCCCAAACGCAGGGTGCGAAGCCCGCCGACCTGCCGGTCGAGGCGCCGGTCAAGTTCGACCTGGTTGTCAACCTGAAGGCCGCCAGGGCCCTTGGCCTGGCGATCCGGAATCCTTCCTGCTCCGCGCCGACCAGGTCATCGAGTGACCCGCTGCACTGCGGCCAGAGACAAGCTCCGCTGTTCTTGCTAAATGGGGGGGCGATGAGCATTTCCCTGCATCCCGATGCGCCCAAGGGACGAGCGCTGCTGGCGTCGCCGGCGGCGGATGCCGCGCCGCAGGCCACAGCTTCCGCGACCAAGATCCGCAGCCGGCTGTTCACCAAATATGTCGCATTGTTCGTCGCGGTGGTCGCGGTCGCGTTGCTGTCGAACGGGATTTTCGAGGTTTTCTTCTATTACCGCGAGCACAAGGCGGCCCTGATCCGCATTCAGCACGAACAGGCGGAGGCGGCGGCGGCGAAAATCGGCCAGTTCATCAAGGAAATCGAAAGCCAGCTGGGCTGGACCACCCAGCTGCCGTGGTCCGCCGGTTCGATCGAGCAGCGCAGGTTCGACGCGCTGCGGCTGCTGCGGCAGGTGCCGGCGATCACCGAACTGGCGCAGGTCGATTCCACGGGCAGGGAGCGGCTGCGGGTGTCCCGTCTGGCGATGGATGTGGTGGACAGCGGGCTCGACCTTTCCAAGGATCCGAAATTCACCGACGCCGTCGCCAACAAGGTCTTTTACGGGCCGGTATATTTCCGCCGCGAGTCCGAGCCCTATATGACGCTGTCGCTGGCCGGCACCCGCAAGGATGCCGGCGTGAGCATTGCAGAGGTCAACCTGAAGCTGATCTGGGACGTGGTTTCGCAGATCAAGGTCGGCGACCGCGGCCATGCCTACGTCGTCGGCGCGGGAGGGCGGCTGATCGCGCATCCGGATATCAGCCTGGTGCTGCGCAACACCGACATGTCGAAGCTGCTGCAGGTACAGGCGGCGCAGGCCGGAGGCTCGCCGGCCAACGACGAAAACATGCCGGAGACGAAAAATATCCAGGGCCAGGAAGTTCTGACCGCCTCGGCGCCGATCCCGCCGCTCGGCTGGACCATGTTCGTCGAGCTGCCGGTCGAGGAGGCCTATGCCTCGCTGTACCAGGCGCTGCAGCGGCTGGCGATCGTGCTGTTCGGCGCGCTGGTCGTCGCGGTGCTGGCCGGCATATTCCTGGCCCGCCGCATGGTCGGCCCGATCCAGGCCTTGCGCGCCGGCGCCGCACGGATCGGCAGCGGCGATTTCACGCAGCGCATTTCGATTCACACTGGCGACGAACTCGAAGGGCTCGCCGACCAGTTCAACGACATGGGCGCGCGGCTGCAGGAATCCTATGCCGACCTCGAGAAGAAGGTCGAACAGCGCACGACCGAGTTGAGCGAATCGCTGGAACACCAGACCGCCACCTCGGAAGTCCTGCAGGTGATCAGTCGCTCGCCCGGCGATCTGAATCCGGTGTTCCATACCATCCTGGTCAGCGCCATCCGAATCTGTGACGCCCAGTTTGGCCTGCTGCTGCTGTTCGAAGAGGGGGGATTCCGCTGCGCGTCGATGCAGAATCTGCCGCCGGCTTTCGCCGAGACCTTTTCCCGCGCGCCGATGATCCGCTGGGCCGGCTCGCCTCGACCCGACAAGTCATTCACGTGGCAGACGTCCGGCAGGAGCCGGGCTATGTCGCGGGTTTCCCGCCGATCGTCGAACTGGCCGAACTCGGCGGCGCCCGCACGCTGCTGCTGGTGCCGATGCTGAAGGACGACGGCCTCGTCGGCGTGATTGCCATCTTCCGGCAGACCGTTCGCGCGTTCACCGACAAGCAGACCGATCTGGTGACGAGCTTCGCAAGTCAGGCCGTGATCGCCATCGAGAATGGCAGGCTGCTGAGCGAGCTGCGGCTAAAAACCGACGATCTCAGCGAATCGCTGCAGCAGCAGATCGCGACCGCCGACGTGCTCAAGGTGATCAGCCGTTCGGCGTTTGATCTGCAAACCGTGCTGGACACGCTCGTCGTCTCGGCTGCCAAGCTGTGTGACGCGGACCGCGCCTGCATCTTTCAAAAGAGCGGCGAGTTTTATCACTGGGTATCGAACTACGGGTTTTCCCCCGAACTCATTGCCTATGCGAACGCCCATCCTTTCACCGCGGGCACTCACAGCACGACGTCCCGCGTGGCGCTCGAAGGCAAGCCCATTCACAACCCCGATGTGCTTGCGGATCCCGACTATCAGGCCTCGGAATACCAGCGGCTCGGCAACTATCGTACCATGCTCGGCGTTCCGCTGTTGCGCGAGGGCGTTCCCATCGGCGTGTTCATTCTGACGCGAGAACAAGTTCGGCCGTTTACCGCCCGCCAGATCGAGCTCGTGACCAGCTTCGCCGACCAGGCCGTGATCGCTATTGAAAATGTAAGGCTGTTCGACGAGGTGCAGGCCCGCACCAAGGAGCTTGCGCTCTCGCTCGACGAACTGCGCACCGCGCAGGACCGCCTGGTGCAGACCGAGAAGCTTGCTTCGCTCGGCCAGCTCACCGCGGGCATCGCCCATGAGATCAAGAACCCGCTCAATTTCGTCAATAATTTCTCGGCGCTGTCGGCGGAACTGATCGACGAACTCAACGACGTGCTGAAGCCCGCGGCGCTTGACGACAGGATGCGGGAGGAGATCGACGAACTCACCCACATGCTGAAAGGCAATCTGGAAAAGGTGGTGCAGCACGGCAAGCGCGCCGATTCCATCGTCAAGAACATGCTGTTGCATTCCCGCGAAGGGTCGGGCGAGCTTCGGCCGGCCGACATCAACGCGATCGTCGAGGAAAGCCTCAACCTGGCCTATCACGGGGCGCGGGCCGAGAAGCCAGGCTTCAACATCGCCCTGAAACGCGATTTCGACTCCACCGCCGGCCTGATCGACGTCTACCCCCAGGAAATCACCCGGGTATTTCTCAATCTGATCGCCAACGGCTTTTACGCGGCCGCCAAGCGCAGGGAAGCCGGCGAGGACGGCTTCGAGCCGACCTTGAGCGCCACCACCAGAAATCTCGGCAGCCGGGTCGAAATCCGGATCCGCGACAACGGCACCGGCATCCCCCAGCAAGTGAAGGAGAAAATGTTCAGCCCTTTCTTTACCACCAAGCCGGCGGGCGAAGGTACCGGACTCGGCCTGTCGATGAGCCACGACATCGTGGTGAAACAGCATGGCGGCAAGATCGATGTCGAGACCGAGCCGGGCGCATTTACGGAATTCATCATTACGCTGCCGCGGACGGCACCGCTGCAGGCACAGGTTGGAGGCACCAATTGAGCGTTTATATTCTCGTCGTCGATGACGAGCCCGATGTCGAGGCGCTGTTCCGTCAGCAGTTTCGCCGCGATCTGCGATCGGGGCGCTTCACCATGGAGTTTGCGCCATCGGCGCCCGCAGCGCTGGCCCGCGCCGCAGGCATCGACGATCCGTCGCTGATCCTCATCCTGTCGGACATCAACATGCCCGGCATGAGCGGGCTCGAAATGCTGCCGAAGGTGCGTGCCGAGCGGCCCGACGTTCCCGTCATCATGATCACAGCCTATGGCGACGCCGAAACCCGGCGCAAGGCCATCGAGCGCGGTGCCGACGGCCTCTTGACCAAGCCGATCGATTTCGCGCTGTTGCGCCAGGAGATCGACAGCCGGCTCGGGCAGGCCGCATGACGCCCACCATCCTCGTGGTCGACGACGAGCCCGATCTTGAGGCTCTGGTGCTGCAGAAATTCCGCAAGCAGATTCGCGACGGTGCGATTGCCTTCGTGTTCGCCCATGACGGCATCGAAGCGCTGCAGTCGCTCGAGGCCCATCCGGATGTCGACATGGTGGTGTCCGACATCAACATGCCGAGGATGGACGGGCTGTCCTTGCTGCAGAAGCTGCAGGAAGCCACCGACAAGAAATCGACCATCATCGTCTCGGCCTATGGCGACATGAACAACATCCGTACCGCGATGAACCGCGGCGCGTTCGATTTTCTGACCAAGCCGATCGATTTCGGCGATCTCGAGCTGACTATCGACAAGACCATCCGCCATGTCGAGATGATGCGCGAGGCGCGCCGTCGCCAGGCCGAAGCCGAGCGCGCGCACGCCTCGCTGTCGCGGTATTTTTCGCCGCAGATCGCCTTGAGGCTGGCGGCGGTCGGCGAAAACAACGGCATGGCGGTGCATTGGCGCGAGGTGGCGACCATCTTCACCGACATCACCGGTTTCACCTCGCTGGTGGAAACCGCCGCACCGGACGTGCTGGGCACCCTGCTCAACGAATATGTGGCGGGCATGACCGACGTCGTGTTCGCACATGAAGGCACCGTCGCCAAGATCATCGGCGACGCGATCCAGATTCTCTTCAACGCCCCGGGCGACCAGCCGGATTACGCCACCCGCGCGATCGCCTGCGCCCACGATCTCGATCTCTGGGCCGAGGGCTTTCGCGAGCGCTGGAAGGCCAGGGGTGTGAATTTCGGCGCCACCCGGATCGGCGTTCACGCCGGCCCGGCGCTGGTCGGCAATTTCGGCGGCGACCGTTTCTTCGACTACACCGCCTATGGCGACACCATCAATACCGCGGCGCGGCTGGAGGCCGCCAACAAGTTTCTCGGCACCCGCATCTGCGTCAGCGCCGCGGTGGCCGGCGGCAGCGAAGGATTTCGGGGGCGGCCGGTTGGCGACCTGATGCTGCGCGGGCGCAGCGAGCCGCTTCGCGCCTACGAGCCGCTGCTGGCGGCGAGCTTCGAAGCTCCGGCGACCAGGCAGTACATCGAGGCCTTCGCCAGGCTGGAGGCCGGCGACGCCGCGGCGATGCCGGCATTCGCCGCGCTGGTCGGAACACATGCCGACGACGTGCTGGCGGGTTTCCACCTCCGGCGCCTGCTCAACGGCGCCAAGGGCGCCCGCATGCAATTGGAATAGAGCAAGAAGGACCGCAAGACATGACGCGAGATTTTTCGGCCGGCAATTACCGGTTCATCCCGGCGGTGTTCCAGTATTCCAGCGGTGCCGCGGCCGATTCAGGCTTTGCGATCGAACGCGTGCGGTTCGACCGGTTGCTGCCGCTGGCCGAGGGATTCGCGGCGGCTGCTGACTACATTGCGGCGGCAGGACGGCCGCTGACCTCGTTTTGCGCCTGCGAGCTGCGTTCGCCGGCGGCCTTCACCGAGGATGGTTTCAAGACCTTCAACCAGCACTACGTCAAGACGCTGGCGGAATGGGGCCTGTTCGACGGCACCGTCAATCCGGTGGCGCGCAGCAATGTCTGCCCGCAGATCGATCCGCCGGCACAGCCGTCGTTTTACGCGTTTTCCTTCACCCGGCCGAGCCAATCGGCCACCCCCAGCTTCGTCATTGCCGGCGGCGCCGAGGCGCGCGGCGGGCCCGGCAGCTATCCCGAGCGCATCGTGCGCTACCGCGACCTCAGTCCGGACGGGCTGAGGGAAAAGGTCCGCTTCACCGTCGGCCAGATGGAAAGCCGGCTTGAGGCATTCGGCTTCGGCTGGAACGACACCACGGCGGCGCAGGCCTATTCGGTGCACGACTTCCATGCGGTGATGGCCGATGAACTGGTTCGCCGGGGCGCCGCGCGGTCCGGCCTGACCTGGCATTTTGCCCGGCCGCCGGTGATCGACCTCGAATATGAGATGGATTGCCGCCGCGTCACCCGCGAGACGGTGATTTAGCGCTGGTCGATCCGACAGTCAGCGCTGGCGCGGATCGAGCGCGTCGCGCAGGCCGTCGCCGACCAGGTTGAACGACAGCACCACGAGGAAGATCGCAAGTCCCGGCCACAGCGCCATCCACGGCGCGTTGCCGAGGAAGCGCTGCGCCGAATTCAGCATGCTGCCCCAGGACGGCGCCGGCGGCTGCTGGCCGAGGCCGAGAAAGGACAGCGCCGCTTCGGCGATGATGGCGGCCGCGATCGACAGCGTCGCCTGCACCAGAAGCGCCGGCAGGATATTCGGCAGGATGTGGAACAGCGCGATGCGCCAGCGCGGATTGCCCATGGCGCGCGCCGCCTCGACGTAATCCTCGACCTTGACGCTGATGGTCTGACCGCGGGTCAGCCGCACGAAGATCGGCGTGGTGGTGGCGCCGATCGCGATCATGGCGTTGCCGAGGCTCGGCCCGAGAAACGCCGCCAGCGCAATGGCGAGGATCAGGAACGGGCAGGCCAGCATGGCGTCGGTGATCCGGCTGATCAGGGCGTCGACAAATCCGCCGCGATAGCCCGCCAGCAGCCCGAACGGCACGCCGACGCCGAGCGCAATCCCGACCGCGATCACGCCGGCGGTCAGCGAGGCGCGCGCGCCGTAGATCACCCGCGCCAGAACGTCGCGGCCGAGGTCATCGGTGCCGAACCAGTGCAGCGCCGACGGCGGCTTGCGCACCAGCGTCCAGCTGGTGGCGATCGGGTCGTAGGGCACGATCAGCGGCGCCAATACCGCGAGCACCACGAAGCTTGCGATCACTGCGAGACCGGCCACGGCGCCCTTGCGCTGCAACAGCCGGCGCAGCGCCCGCCGCGCCGGACTTTCCAGCTCGTCGCGGCCGGCCACGGCAAGCTCGCCGAGAACTGCGTCGACCATGGGTTACGCCCTCAGCCGCGGATTGACCAGGATATAGGCGATATCGGCGAGCAGGTTCAGCGAGATGTAGATCGTCGCCGTCACCAGCACGACGCCCTGCACGACCGCATAGTCGCGATTGAACACCGCGTCGACGATCAGCTTGCCGAAGCCTGGAATCGAAAAAATCTGCTCGGTCAGCACCGCGCCCGACAGCAGGGTACCGAGTTCCAGCGCGCCGAGGGTGATGATCGGCGTCAAGGCGTTGCGCAGGGCGTGCTTGAGGATCACCGAGCGCTCGGAAAGGCCCTTGGCGCGGGCGGTGCGGACATAATCGCTGTCGAGCACCTGCAGCATGGCGCTGCGGGTGTGGCGCATCAGGATCGCCGCGATGGCGTTGCCGAGCACGAAGGCGGGCATGATGGTGGAGGCGAGGCTCATGCGCCAGTCCTCGGAAAGCGGCACATAGCCCGAGGCCGGCAGCCAGCCCAGCTCGATCGAGAACAGGAAGATCAGCATGATCCCGAGCCAGAAGTTCGGCGTCGAGATTCCCCACAGCGCGAACAGGTTGGCGCCATAGTCCCACAGCGTGTCCTTCCTGACCGCCGAGACGATGCCGGCGGGAATTCCGATCAGCAAGGCGATCAGCATCGCCATCGAGGCGAGCTGGAGGGTGACCGGCAGCTTCTGCGCGATCAGGTCGCGCACCGGCACCTTGATGCGCAGCGACTCGCCGAAGTCGCCGGACACGACGCCCTTGATCCAGTAGAAATACTGCACCGGCAGCGGCCGATCGAGCCGATATTGCTGGCGGATCTGGGCGATGACCTCGGGATCGCGTTCCTCGCCGGCCATCACCAGCGCGGGATCGCCCGGCAACAATTGCTGCAGCGAGAAGATCAGGACCGACACGAAGAACAGCGTCGGGATCAGCTGGACGAGGCGTTTGGCAAGAAAATTCAGCATCGCCCGGTCCTCGCGGCGCCGCCAGCCGAAGCTGCAGGCGCCGCGCCATGCCCGCCGCAAGAGCACATGCCGGGGCCATCCTTTGTCACTTCAAGGTCAGTCCGGTGACCCGCACCAGCCCATCCGGCATTGGCCGGTAGCCTTCGAGCCTGGTGCTGTGGGCGATCAGGAGCCTGCGGTGATAGAGGTACAGGATCGGTTCGGCGTCGAGCACCGCCCGGGTCAGCCTCTCATAGATCGCCTTGCGCTGCGCCTGGTCGGTGACCAGGCGGGCGTCATCCAGCGCCTGGTCGGCATCTTGGCTGGACCAGGCGCTGTAGTTCTGCGGCGCCCCGGTTTTCAGGAAGATGTAGGAATTGCCGTCCGGATCGATCCGCCCGCTCCAGTTCAGCAGGAAGGCCTGGTAGTCGCCGGCTTCGGCCTGGTTCAGCGATGTCGCGAACTCGGTGACCCTGATCTTCATGTCGAAGCCGGCTTCCGCCGCCATCGACTGGATCACCTGGGCGACGGCTTCGATCTCGGCACCCTTCGGCACCATGAAATCGACCTTGACCGGTGCGGCAACGCCGGCCTCCTTCAGCAGCGCCCTGGCCCTGGCGACGTCGCGCGGACGCACCGGAAAGGCCTTCTGGTAATAGGGATGGTCGGGATTGACCCACTGGTTGCCGGGTTCGGACTCGCCGTTGAACACGACCTGGTTGATGGCGTCGCGGTCGATCGACAGGTCGAGCGCCTGGCGCACCTTGGCGGACTGGCTGAGCGGTCCCCTGGCCTTGTCCTTGCCGATGTTCAGCGTCAGGCCCTGGTAGCCGAGCTCGATCGCGCTCGACAGTTTGAGTTTCGGGTCGGCCTCTACCGCCTTGATGTCGGTCGCCAGCAGCCGCTCGATCAGATCGAGGCCGCCGGATTTCAGATTGGCGAGGCGAACCGTCGCGTCGACCAGCGGCAGATACACGATGCGGTCGATGTGGATGTTGTCCTTGTTCCAGTAATCGGCGAATTTCTCGAACACGATGCGGTCCTGCTGCACGCGTTCGACGAATTTGTAGGGCCCGGCGCAGACCGGATGCTGTCCGAACTTTTCGCCTTCCTCGCGCGCGGCCTTGGGCGAGACCATCATGCCGGCGCGATCGGTGAGCTGCGCGATCAGCGGCGAGAACGGCGTCTTCAGCACCAGCCGGATGGTCAGGGGATCGACGACGTCGACATGGTCGAGCGCGGCCAGCTCCGGCTTGCGGAACGACCCCGGCAGCGTCAGGTGGCGGTCGAGCGAGAACTTCGCCGCCGCGGCGTCGAACGGCTCGCCGTCCTGGAATTTGACGCCCGGCCGCAGCCTGATCGTGACCTGCTTGCCGTCGGCGGAGGTCTCATGCGACAGCGCAAGCTGCGGCACGATGTTGAGCTTTTCATCGATGTCGAACAGCTTGTCGCAGAATGACGCGAACACGATGCGGCCGACATAGGTCCGCCCCAGCGTCGGATCGAGAATGTCGGGGTCTTCGGCGAGACCGATGCGCAGGCTGGTCTGGGCCTGGACGCAGGCGCCAAGTACCAGCCAGAGCCCCGCCGCGATGGCCGCCACGCGCATGCTCTTCATGAAATGCTCTCCCTGTTCCGGCCGCCTGGCGGGTTTACGCTATCGATGCCGGAGGCCTCCTGTGCTTCCGCAGGCCCGCTGAAAGCCGCCACCAGCCGCTCCAGCGCCGGCGAAAAGCCGCTGCCGGCAAGCAGCGTGGCCTCGGGCGGCGGCAGCTCGGCAGTGCGATGACAGGCGGTGGCGTGTCCGGAGGAATCGGCGCGCAGTTGCGGCGCCTCGACCCGGCAGCGTTCGACCGCATAGGGGCAGCGGGTATGAAAGCGGCAGCCCGACGGCGGATGCAGCGCGCTTGGCATCTCGCCCTGCAGCAGCAGGCGGCCGCGCCTGGTCGCTGGGTTGGGCACGGGAATCGCCGACAGCAGTGCGCGGCTGTAGGGATGGCGCGGCGAGGCGAACAGCGCCCTGGTATCCGCGGTCTCGACGATGACCCCTAGATTCATCACCGCGACCCGGTCGGCGATGTGCTTCACCACGGCGAGATCATGCGAGACAAAGATGTAGGCAAGGCCAAGCCGGTCCTGCAGGTCGCGCAGCAGATTGAGGATCTGCGAACGGATCGATACGTCCAGCGCGGATACCGGCTCGTCGCAGACGATCAGTTTCGGTTCGACCGCCAGCGCGCGCGCAATGGCGATGCGCTGGCGCTGGCCGCCGGAAAATTCGTGAGGGTAGCGGCGCGCGAAGCGCGGCTCCAGCCCGACCAGATGCAGCAATTCGGCGACCCGTTCGCGACGGCGCGAGCGCGGCACGAGATCGTGCAGCGCCAGCGGTTCGCTCAGGATCCGGCTGACGGTCATGCGCGGGTTGAGCGAGGCGTAGGGGTCCTGGAAGATGATCTGGGCATCCCTGCGGAAGCCGCGCAACTGGCTGGCATTCAGGGCCAGCAGATCGCGGCCCTCGAAGCGGACACTGCCGGCATCCGGCTCGATCAGCCGGAGCACCAGCCGGCTCACGGTCGATTTTCCGCATCCGGATTCGCCGACCAGCGCCAGCGTCTGGCCGGCGTCGAGGCGAAAGCTGATCCCGTCGACCGCCCTGACCAAGGCGGTCGGCCGTCCGAACAGCGAACGATCGGCGACGAAATATTTTGTCAGTCCTTCGACCTCGAGCAGGGCGGTCACGATACCAGCCTTTCGAGCGGCGCCTTGATGCAGCGCGACCAGTGATCCGGCCCGAGCGCCCGCATCGGCGGCGGCGCAGCGAGGCAGATTTCGCCGACGAAGGGGCAGCGCGGGGCGAAGCGGCAGCCGGGCGGCGGCCGCGACATGTCGGGAACCAGGCCGGCGATGGTGGCAAGACGCGACGCCTGGCGGTCGAGCCGCGGGATCGAGCCGAGCAGGCCAACGGTGTAGGGATGCTGGGGGGCGGCGAACAGCTGACCGACGCCGGCGCGTTCGACGATCTCGCCGGCATACATCACCGCGACCTCGTCGCAGACTTCGGCGACCACGCCGAGGTCGTGGGTGATCAGAATGATCGCCGCACCGCTGGCCGCTTTCAGCTCGCGCATCAGCTCGAGAATCTCGGCCTGCAGGGTCACGTCGAGCGCGGTGGTGGGCTCGTCGGCGATCAGCAGCATCGGATCGCAGGCCAGCGCCATCGCGATCATGACGCGCTGGCGCATTCCGCCCGACAGCTTGTGCGGATATTCGTCGATTCGCCGCTCCGGCGAGGGGATGTGGACGCGCCGCAACAGCGCGATGGCGCGCTCGCGCGCCTGGCGCCGCGACCCGCCGCGATGACGCAGGATGGCCTCGATGATCTGGTTGCCGATGCTGAAGCTCGGATTGAGCGACGTCATCGGTTCCTGGAAAATCATCGCCATCCGGTTGCCGCGCAGGTCGCGCAGGGTCTGGTCGGGTACCTCCAGCAGATCGAAGCCGTCGAACCGGATCGAGCCCGTGACCTCGGCTGAATGCTTCGACAGCAGTCCCATGATGGCCAGCGAAGTCACGCTTTTTCCGCAACCGGATTCTCCGACCAGGCCCAGCGTGGCGCCATGGGCCAGGCTGAGGTCGACACGGTCGACCGCGTGGGTGGTGCGGCCGTCGTCGCTATGGAAGGTGATCCGCAAGCCTTCGATTTCGATCAGCGGAGCATCGGTCATTTCCGGCCCGCCGTCACCGCTTCGATGCCGGCTTCGATGGTTGCGCGATCGGTGATCCCGGCCGGATTTTTGCGGCTCGGCAGGAACCGGCGGAACGGCACCCAGTGCGCGCGGCTCACCTGTTCGAGGCGGTCGAGTTCGCCGAGCGGATCGGCATGGTCGTCGACGCGCAGATCGAGCGCAGACCATTCGTCCTCACCGTAGATCAGGAGCGCGGCCGACTGCCGGCCGCGCTTGTCGCCGCCGGCGGCTTCGCCCGATCGCATCGCCGCGATCAGGCGCTGCGCAAACGGCAGGCCTTTGCCGGCGAGATAGGCCGCCGCGGTATCATCCAGCACGGCGGGGCCGGCCAGCATGTTGCCGGCCAGCGAAAAACCGTCGCCCGCCCGATGTCCGCACCAGCCGACACATTCGCGCCCGGTGTGGCAGGCGATGCGGCCGCCGGCGTCGAGGATGTGCAACTGCCGGCTCTGGTGGCCGGCATCCGCGGCAATCAGGATCTCGACGATTTGCTGCGGCGGGCGGCCCTGGCGCAGCAGTGCAAGACCGTCGATGCCGTAATAGGGATTGACCAGCGCCTGGGTGGCGATGCCGCCGGCGCCGGCGGCGATATAGGGAACCCGCGCGCCGACCGCGAAGAACCGGGTCGCGACGGCTATTCCGAACTGGCCGGTCGGCTCGTCCAAGGCGATGATCGACCAGGTCATCTGCGGCCTCAGCGTCCGGCTGCGTAGCCTTGCATGCCGCGGGGATTGGCGGCGGCGCGGCGGCGCCGGCCGACCTTCGAGGCAGCGGTAAGGCGGCCTTCGGACCAGTCAGGGCCGGTCTCCACGATATGACCGCGGGCCTTCAGGGTCGCGATGGTGGCTTTCGGCACCCGGTTTTCCACCACCAGCACGCCGGGACGCGAGGTGCGCGGCCAGAATGAAATCGGGAAATGCTCCGAATGCCACGCCGGGGCGTCGATCGCTTCCTGCAGATTCATCCTGGCGTGAACATGCCGCAGGAAGAACTGCGTGGTCCATTGATCCTGCTGGTCGCCGCCCGGAGAACCCCAGGCCAGGTACGGCTCGCCGTCGCGATAGCACATGGTCGGGCTCAGCGTGGTGCGTGGACGCTTGCCCGGCGCCAGTGCGGCGGGGTGATCTTCCTCGAGCCAGAACATCTGGGCGCGGCTGCCGAGGCAGAAGCCGAGTTCCGGGATCACCGGGGACGACTGCAGCCAGCCGCCCGACGGCGTCGCCGAGATCATGTTGCCGGCGGAATCGATGATGTCGAAATGAACGGTGTCACCGCGGACCTCGCCGAACCGGCCGACCGTCGGCTCGCCGGCGCCCATGGCGCCGACCGCTTCGCGATGCCCCTCCTGGCGGCGCAGCTTGACCACCGAGCCAAAACCCTCCACCGAGCCGGGGACGAAGTCGAGCGACGCCTTGTCCGAGATCAGCTTGCGGCGCTCGTCATTATAGGCATCCGACAACAGCGTCGCGATCGGGATTTCAGAGAATTTCGGGTCGCCATAGAACTTCTCGCGGTCGGCAAAGGCGAGCTTGGCGCATTCGATCTGCAGATGAATGAATTCCGGCCCGGTCGGATCGAGTCCGTCGAGCTCGAAGCCCTTGAGCAGCGCGAGCTGCTGCAGCATCACCGGGCCCTGGCTCCAGACCCCCGGTTTGCAAACGGTGTAGCGGCCATAATCATAGGTCAGCGGCGCCTCGACGCCCGGCTGCCAGCGCGCCATGTCGTCGGCGGACAGCACCCCGCGATGCGGCGAGCCGCTGACGTCCATGATGTCCTGGGTGCGGCAGAAGCGGTCGATCGCCTCGGCGACGAAACCATGCGACCACGCCCGTCGTGCCGCCTCGATCTGCGCTGTGCGGTCACTGCCCGCGCTTTCGGCTTCCTTCAGGATGCGGGCATAGGTTTCCGCCAGTGTCTTGTTGGTGAACAATGTGCCGGGCTTTGGCACTTCATTGTTGGGCAGATAGACCGCGGCCGAGGTGGTCCAGTATTTCCGGAACATCTGTTCGACGGTCGCAATCGTCGCCGAGGCGCGTTCGACCAGCGGGTAGCCGTCGCGGGCGTAGCCGATCGCGGGCTCGAGCACGTCGCGCAGCCGCAGCGTGCCGTAATCGCGCAGCAGCAGCATCCAGGATTCGAAGGTGCCGGGAACGCAGGCGGCCAACAGTCCGGTGCCAGGCACCATTTCCAGGCCTTCGCTGCGGTAATGCGCGATGGTGGCGCGTGCCGGCGCCGGGCCCTGGCCGCAGATCACCTCGGTGCGGCCACGCTTGACGTCGTGGACAATGATCGGCACGTCGCCGCCCGGACCGTTCAGATGCGGCTCCACCACCTGCAGCGTAAAGGCCGCCGCGACCCCGGCGTCGAAGGCATTGCCGCCCCGCTCCAGCACGCCCATTCCGACCGCGGTGGCGATCCAGTGGGTCGACGTCACGACGCCAAAAGTGCCCTCGATTTCGGGCCGGGTCGTGAACGGGTCAGGATTGATGTTGCTCATGAAATTCCGTCATTGCGTTGCAGGGCGGGGGCGCACTTGACCACAGCCGCGGCTGTCTGCCAACCGGCTGCCGGCGCGGTCCCGCTGCCGTTCCTGGGATCAGGCCGGCATTGCGGCGGCGGCCGGGTTGTTGACGGCATGGCAGGCGACACCGTCGATCAACGCGGGCGCCTGCTGGCGGCAGAGATCGAAAACCAGCGGGCAGCGCGGGTTGAAGGCGCAGCCCGGCGGCGGATCGATCGGATTGGGGATTTCTCCCTTGACCGGAATCCGCTGGCGGCCGGACATCGCCAGGTCGGGCACCGCGCCCAGCAGCATCCTGGTGTAGGGCATTCGCGGATGGGTGAACAGTTCGCGGCCATCGGCGACCTCGACGATGCGGCCGAGATACATCACGCCGATGCGGCTCGCCATGTGCCGGACCACGGCGAGGTTGTGGCTGATGAACAGATAGGTGAGGCCGAACTTGTCCTGCAGGTCGCGCATCAGGTTCAGGATCTGCGCCTGCACCGAGACGTCGAGCGCCGAAGTCGGCTCGTCGCAGACGATGAACTCGGCTTCGGACGCCAGCACCCGCGCGATCGCAATCCTTTGCCGCTGCCCGCCGGAAAACTCGTGCGGAAACTTGGCCCCGTCGTCGGCGTGCAGGCCGACCAGATTCAACAATTCGCCGACCCGGCCCCGAATGTTGCGCTCCCCCTGGATCAGATCGAAGGCGCGGATCGGCTCGGCGATGATGGCATCGACCCGAAAGCGCGGGTTGAGGCTCGCATAGGGGTCCTGGAAAATCATCTGGATGCGGCGGCGCAGCTTTTGTCGCGCCTGCGACTGCCTGGCGTCGCTCATCGAGATCCCGTCGATCACCACTTCGCCGGAACTCGGCGGCAACAGCCCGACCACCATGCGCGCCACGGTGGTCTTTCCGGAACCGGACTCGCCGACCAGCGCGAAGGTCTCGCCTTTGGCGATGTCGAAGCTGACGCCGTCGACCGCCTTGAGGAATTCCAGATGGCCGCCTTCCAGCATCCGGTTCAGCCACGGCTTCGACACATCGAAAACGCGGCGCAGATTCCTGACGTCGATGAAGGGCGCCGTGGTCATGCCGCGGTTTCCCGGCTGGCGGCGTCATAGAGATGGCAGGCCACGGCCTGGCTGCCGCGCCTGATCGGCTCCGGCCGCTCGATCCGGCAGCGCTCGAAGGCCATGGCGCAGCGCGGGTTGAACGAGCAGCCCGGCGGGATCGCCGAGAGCCGCGGCATCGCGCCCGGGATCTGGACCAGACGCTTGGTGGCGTCGCCGGCCAGCGTCGGAATCGCGCCCATCAACCCCTTGGCATAGGGATGCAGCGGGTTGCGCACGACGTCCTGCACCGGTCCGATTTCGGCGATCCGGCCGGAATACATCACCGCGACACGGTCCGAGGTTTCGGCGATCACGCCCATGTCGTGGGTCACCAGCATGACGGCGGTGCCGTGGTCGCGCCCGAGCCGCTTGATCAGCGCGATGATCTGCGCCTGCACGGAGACGTCGAGCGCGGTCGTCGGTTCGTCGGCGATGATCAGTTCCGGTCCGGCGCAGATCGCCAGCGCGATCACCACGCGCTGGCGCATGCCGCCGGAGAATTCGTGCGGATAGCCGTCGATGCGCTTGTCGGGTGCGGGAATCCCGACCTCGGCGAGCAGATCGATGGCCCGCCTGCGCGCGGCCGTCTGCGAGATGCTGGCGTGGGTTCTGATGGTCTCCACCAGCTGGTCGCCGATCCGGTACAGCGGATTGAGGCTGGTGAGCGGGTCCTGAAAGATCATGCCGATCCGCTTGCCGCGGACCCGGCGCAGTTCCTCCGGCGGCAGATTGTCGATCCGCATGCCGGACAGATGAATTTCACCGCCGGCGATGCGGCCGGGCGGATCGATCAGGCCGATCACCGCCAGGCCGGTGACGGATTTTCCGGCGCCGGATTCGCCGACCACGCCCAGCACTTCGCCCTTGGCGATATCGAAGGAGATGCCGTCGATGGCGCGCAGCATGCTGCGGCGGGTGGCGAACTCGACCTTCAGATTGCGCACCGAGAGAACGGGGTCGGTCATGCGATGCGGGTTCCCTGGGGTGCCACGCTTCTCATCGCAGCTTCGGATTGAGGGCGTCGCGCAGCCAGTCGCCGAGCAGGTTGATGGACAGGATCACCGCGGCGAGCGCGAGGCCCGGAAAGGCGACGATCCACCACTCGCCGGAAAACAGGTAGTTGTTGCCGATCCGGATCAGGGTGCCGAGCGACGGCATGGTATCGGGCATGCCGGAGCCGAGAAACGACAGCGTCGCTTCGGTGATGATCGCGAGCGCCAGATTGATGGTGGCGATCACCAGGATCGGCCCCATCGCATTCGGCAGCACGTGACGCAGCATGATCACGGGGGTGGGAAGGCCGATCAGCTGCGCCGCGGCCACATAATCCTTGCTCTTCTCCACCATCACCGAGCCGCGCACGGTACGGGCGTATTGCACCCAGAAGCTCAGCCCGATGGCGAACACCAGCACCGCCAGCGTGCTCACGGCGTCGAGGCGATTGCCGAATACCGACTTGGCCACGCCGTTGACCAAAAGCGCGATCAGGATCGCCGGGAAGGTCAGCTGCACGTCGGCAATCCGCATGATCAGGCTGTCGACTGCGCCGCCGACGTAACCGGCGATCAGGCCGAGGATGATGCCGAGCGTGCCGGAAAACGCCACGCCGAGCACGCCGACCGCGAGCGAAATGCGCAGGCCGTAGAGAATCGCCGAAAACACGTCGCGGCCCTGCTCGTCGGTGCCGAGCAGGAAAGGGATCTGGCCGTCGGCGGTCCACAGCGGCGCGATCCGCGAATTCAGCAGTTGCAGCTGTGCCGGATCGAACGGGTTCTGCACCGCCAGCACCGGGGCAAAGATCGCGAGCAGGAAAAACAGCACCGTGATCGCGGCCGCGATCATCGTGACCCTGGAGCGCCGGAAGGAATAGAACACGTCGCTGTCGATGGCGCGGCCGAACCAGCCGACCGGCCGCAACTGCGGGCGCGGCGCGCCTGGTTCGGCTGGATGCGGGAGGGCGGCGTCGGACATGCGGATATCCCGGGGTTCAGGCCGGACGGCTGATGCTGGAACGCAGCCGCGGATCGACTACCGTGTAGAGAATGTCGACCACGAGGTTGATGGTGACGAAGATCAGGGAGACCATCAGCAGGTAGGCCGCCATGATCGGAATATCGACGTTTTGCACCGCCTGCACGAACAGCAATCCCATGCCCGGCCATTGGAACACGGTCTCGGTGATGATCGCGAATGCAATTACCGAGCCAAACTGCAGGCCGGCGACGGTAATGACCGGAACCAGGGTATTTTTCAGCGCGTGGCCGAAATGGATCGCCCGCGTGGTCAATCCGCGCGCCCGCGCGAAGCGAATATAGTCGGTACGCAGCACCTCGAGCATCTCGGCCCGCACCAGCCGCATGATGAGGGTCATCTGGAACAGGCCGAGCGTGATCGACGGCAGGATCAGGGCCTTGAGGCCGGAGACCGTGAGCAGCCCGGTGGTCCACCAGCCGATCCGCACCACATCGCCGCGGCCGAACGACGGCAGCCAGCCCAGTACCACCGCGAACAGATAGATCAGGAGAATGCCGATCAGGAAGGTTGGCAGCGAGATTCCGATCAGCGACACCGCCTGGAAGATCTTGGCCAGCCAGGTGTCGCGTTTCAGCGCCGAATAGACCCCCATCAGGATGCCGAACACCGTCGCGAAAATCGTCGCGCAGACCGCAAGCTCCAGCGTGGCCGGCATCCGTTCCTTCAGGAGTTCGGCCACCGGTTCGCGAAACTGGTAGGAGACGCCGAACTTGAAGCGTACGGCATTGCCGAAATAGCGCGCGAATTGCAGCGGCACCGGATCGTCGAGGCCGAGCGATTGGCGGATCGCGGCGCGTTCGGCGGGCGAGGCGTCCAGCGCGACGATCTGGTTGACCGGGTCGCCGGCGTAGCGGAACATCGAAAACGAGATGATCCCCACCGCAATCATGACGCCGATGGCCTGCATCGCCCGGCTAAGCGTGAAAGCGAGCATGAGGTCCTTTCACTGCTGTTGGGTCTGGCTTGTCAGCCGTCTGAAATGCAAGGTCCCGGGAGCGCGACGCCGCCGGGACCGGGCAGCGAAGCCGTCCTATTCCTGTTTGGTCGCCCAGTAGAGCAGCACCTGATTGTCGGGACGTTGCGTCAATTTCACCTTGTTGGAGACGCCCCAGGCCAACGCCTGCTGGTGCAGCGGGATATAGGCAAAATCCTTGGCGGCGATCTCGAAGCCCTGCTTGATCAGGAGGTCGCGCTTGGTGGGATCGGACTCCTGCAGCACCTTGTCGGTGATGGCGTCAAACTCCTTGTTGCAGTAGCCGCTGACGTTGGTGCTGCCGCGTCCGGACGCCGGATCGTCGCGGCAGCCCATGATGTCGAACATGACGTTGTGCGAATCCAGCGTCGCCGGCGTCCAGCCCAGCAGATAGAACGAACTGCTGAAGTTGCCGGACTTCAGGATCTTGGCGAAATACTGCGCCTTGGGCTGAGCCAGCAGGTCCACCTTGACGCCGATGCGGGCCAGCATGCCCACGATCGCCTGGCAGATCGCGGCGTCGTTGACGTAGCGGTCATTCGGACAATCCATGCCGACCTCGAATCCGTCGGGATAGCCGGCCTCGGTCAGCAGCTTCTTGGCGCCGTCGGGATCGAATTTCGGGCGGGTAAAATCCTTGGAGAGTGCGAACAGCTGCGGCGCGATCATCAGCGCCGAGGGGGTCGAGAGCCCGCGCATCACCCGGGTTTTGATCAGCTCGATGTCGATCGCCTTGAAAAAGGCCTCGCGAACGCGGACATCCTTGAACGGGTTCTTGCCCTTGACGTTGGAGTACAGCAATTCGTCGCGGATCTGGTCCATGCCGAGAAAGATGGTGCGCAATTCCGGGCCGGTCAGCACCTTGGCGTTGGCGCTGGCATTCACCCTGGCGATATCCTGGATCGGAACCGGCTCGATGACGTCGACCTCGCCGGACAACAGCGCCGCGACGCGGGTGGCTTCGGAGCTGATCGGCGTAAAGATGATTTCCTTCAGATTATGCTCGGGCTTGCGCCACCAGTTCGGATTGGCCTTGAACACGGTCTTGACGCCGGGCTGGTGGCTTTCGATCGTGAAGGGGCCGGTGCCGTTTTCGTGCAGCGAGGCATAGCTCGGGGTGGTCGCGGAAACGGGTGTGGGCGCGACGGCGTCGTTTGCCTCGGCCCATTTCTTGTCCATGATGTACCACGCGTCCCATTGCGCAATGAGAATGGGATTGGGGGTGGCGAGCTGGAAATCGACGGTATAGTCGTCGATCTTCACCACCTTGGCGTCGGCTGGAACGAGTGATTGAAAGTCGGAGCCCTTGGCCCGGACGCGATCGGCGGAAAACACCACGTCGTCGGCGGTGAAGGGGTCGCCGTTGTGGAACTTGACGTTGTGGCGCAGGTGGAAGCGCCACCGTGTCGGCTCCGGGGTTTCCCAGCTCTCGGCGAGCGCCGGGATGATCTTGAGATCCTTGTCGCGGGCGGTGAGGCCCTCATAGACATGGCCGTGATGGGCGATGGTGGTGCTTTCCCGCAGCGTATAGGGATCGAGCGATTTGAGGTCGCCCTGGTTGGCGTAGCGCAGGGTCTGGGCCGATGCCGGGCTTGTCGCAAGAGAAACGATCGAGACAATGGAGACGATGGTCGCAGCCAGCAAGGTTTGACGTCCCGACATATTTTCACGTTCTCCGCGACGGCGTATTGTTGATTTCTGCAATAGCGACGGCTATTGGCCATCCATGTTGCCAGAGTTTGGCCGCCAAGCAAGCGCTTTCCCGAAAGCCAAGCCGGTTTGCACGCGCCGCCGCAATACGTGGTCTGGCTGTGGGCGGTGCGCGTAGGCCGACATTGAACGGAGCGCCGGATGGCGGAACTCAAGGCCGACGTTCTCGTGTTGGGCGCAGGCATGGTCGGCGTCGCCGCCGCCCTGCACCTGCAGCAGCGCGGACGCGACGTGATCCTGGTCGACCGGCACCCGCTCGCGGGCGAAGGCACCAGTTTCGGCAATGCCGGACTGATCGAGAGCGCCTCGGTCTTTCCCTATATGTTTCCGCGCGATCTTGTCCAGATCCTGCACTACGCGACCAACCGCGCTCCGCAAGTGCGCTATCGCCTGTCCGATCTGCCAGGCTTTCTGCCATGGCTGGTGCGCTATTATCTGGCCTCTTCGCCGGAGCGGGCGCTGCACAGCGCGATGGCCGCGTTGCCCCTGATCCAGCGCAGCCTGGTCGAGCATGCAGCGCTGGTGGCGGAGGCCGAAGTGCCGGACCTGCTGCGGCGGACCGGGTGGATCAAGCTGTTTCGTTCCGACGCGACGCTGGCCGGCGCGGTGCGCGATTTCGAGCGGGCCAGCCAGTATGGCGTCGAAGGTCTCGTGCTTGATGACAAGGCGATCGCGGCGCGCGAGCCGAATCTGACCGGGGCGTTCGCCGGTGGAATACATTTTACCGCGCCCGGATTCGTGCCTGATCCGGGCGGCCTGGTCAAAGCCTATGCGAGGCTGTTCCAGCGCAAGGGCGGACGCTCTATCGTCGGCGACGCGCGAACGCTCGTGGCGGCCGGCGGCGGATGGCGTGTCGGCGGCCCCGCTGGCGCGGCGGTCGGGCGCGAAGCCGTGGTGGCGCTGGGACCGTGGTCCGATCTGGTGTTCGGTCCGCTCGGATATTCCATCCCGCTTGGTGTCAAGCGCGGCTACCATCTGCATCTGGCGCCGCGCGGCAATGCCGTGCTGCATCATCCGGTGCTCGATTCGGACCAGGGTTACCTGCTGGCGCCGATGAACCGCGGTATTCGCCTGACCACCGGGGTGGAGTTCGCCCGCCGCGATGCGCCGCCGACGCCGGTCCAGCTGCAGCGGGCGCTGCCGCGGGCGCGGGCGCTGTTTCCGCTCGGCGACGCCCTCGATGCAAGGCCCTGGCTCGGGGCGCGGCCGTGTCTGCCCGACATGCTGCCGGTGATCGGCCGGGCGCCGCGCCATGCCGGGCTGTGGTTCGATTTCGGACACCAGCACCACGGCCTGACGCTGGGCCCGGTGACCGGGCGTCTGCTGGCGGAGATGATGACCGGCGAGACGCCGTTCGCCGATACCAGGCCGTTTGCGGTGGAGCGGTTCGGCTGAGCGTTGCCGCGCTGGTGCAGCGCGGCAGCCGCGGACCGCTCACCGGCTCGACTAAGGTCGCTTGCGTCGTGTGGCCACTCGCGGCGATACTCGGCTGTCAAACGCGGTCAGGAGCCGACATGAAGGTAAATGTTGAAATAGACTGCACGCCGCTGGAAGCCCGGCAGTTCTTCGGGCTGCCGGACGTGCAGCCGATGCAGACGGCGGTGATGGAAAGACTGCAGCAACAGATGATGACCAATATCGAGAAGGTTTCGCCGGAAGCGCTGATGCAGAGCTGGTTCACCTTCGATCCGAAGATCGCCGAGCGGTTCGGCGAGATGTTCGCGACCATGGCCGGCCTCGGTGGCGTGCGCGCCAGTGACAAGAAGAAATAATGGCGATGGACCGCGGCCCGCCGCCGGTGCCCGGCAAGCTTCGGGCGCCCGGCCTCGGCCTGATGCTGGCCGAGGTGAGGGGGATCTTCGAATTCAACACCAGCCTGCTGCTGTCGCCGCTGTTGCTGCGCGCGCCACGCGGCGACGGCCACCCGGTATTGGCGCTGCCGGGCTTCCTCGCCAGCGACCTGTCGATGTTGCCGATGCGGCGCTATCTGAACGAACTCGGATACCTTAGCCATGCCTGGAAGATGGGCCGCAATATCGGCGGCGTTTCGCGGATGCGGGCCGCGCTGCGCGATCGGCTCGGCGAGATCCACGCCGCCACCGGCCGCAAGGTCAGCCTCGTCGGCTGGAGCCTCGGTGGCGTCTATGCACGCGATCTGGCGCTGCAGGCGCCCGACATGGTCCGATATGTGGTGACGCTGGGCAGTCCGTTCGCCGGCGACGTCAGGGCGACCAACGCAACGCGGCTATACGAGGCGATGTCGGGCGAGGCGGCCGGGGACCATTCCCAGCTCCGCCAGGCAATAGCCGGCGATTTGCCGGTGCCGACCACCTCTATCTATTCGCGCAGCGACGGCATCGTGAACTGGCAAACCTGCCTGTTGCGACCCTCCGATACCGCCGAAAATATCGAGATCCACCTCGCCAGCCATGTCGGGCTGGGCGTGAATGCCGCCGCGCTGTGGGCGGTCGCGGATCGGTTGGCCCAACCCGAGGGTCAATTCAGCCAATTTGACCGATCCGGGCCCTTTGCCATTGCATATGCCGCTCCGGAAAATGCACAATCCGCCTGAACGCAGAAGCGCCGCCAAGGCGCCGCGTGAGCTGTCATTGGGAGGAAGATATGGCTGACGCCAAGAAGCTGTCCTCGATGGACGCGTCGTTTCTGTACCTCGAGACGCCGGAAATGCCGATGCATGTCGGCAGCATGGCGATTTTCCGGCTGCCCGAGGACTACAAGGGCGACTTCTTCGAGGACTTCAAGGCGATGATCGCCGCGCGGCTGCATGTGGCGCCGATCCTGAAGGCGCGGCTGGAAAAGGCGCCGCTCGACATCGACCACCCCTCCTGGGTCGAGGACGACCAGTTCGACATCGACCGCCATATCTTCCGGGGCAGCCTGCCGGCGCCGCATGATCGCGCCACGCTGGAGCGCATCGTCGGCTGGATGCATGCCAAGCTGCTCAATCGCGCCCGCCCGCTCTGGGAGTTCTACGTGTTCGAAGGCATGAAGGACAACGAGATCGGGCTCTATTCCAAGATGCATCATGCCTGCATCGACGGCGGCGCCGGTGCCGCTCTCACCAACATGATCTACGACGTGACGCCGCAGCCGCGGAAGGTCGAGCCGCCCACGGCGCGGGCCAAGGTCGGGCAGGAGCCGCGCGACATCGCCGCCAATCTGGTCGATTCCTATCAGCAATTGTGGACCCAGCCGTTCAATGCCCAGGCGGCCGCGAAAAGCATCGATCTGCCGCGCTCCGGCAAGAGCGATCTCGGCTCGATCCTGTTCGACAATGCGATGTTCCAGATCGAGGCCGCGGTGAAATTCGCCGGCAGCGTTCCCACCATGCTGAAGAGCGTCTCCGACGTGATGGGAAAGATTTCCGACCCGAAATCGCGCGACAGCATCGCCGGCATGGTGTCGCCGCCGACCATCCTGAACAAATCGATCTCGTCGGAGCGCAGCTTTGCCGGAGTTTCGATCCCGCTCTCCCGGGCCAAGGCGCTGGCCAAGCAGGCCGGCGGCAAGCTCAACGACGTGGTGCTGGCGATCTCCAGCGGCGTGGTCAGGCGCTATCTTGTGGAGCGCGGCGCGCTGCCGGCGAAATCGCTGACCGCCGCGGTGCCGATCTCGCTGCGCGAGGAAGGCAACACCGACGCCAACAACCAGGTGTTCGGCATGATCTGCTCGATCGCGACCAACATCGAGGATCCCAGGGCGCGGCTGCAAGCCATCATCGCGCAATCCACCAAGTCCAAGGAGATGTCGCATCCGCTGCGGGCCCTGATGCCGCAGGTCTCCAACCTGTCGATGCTGGGGGCGCCGATCCTGGTGCAGATCCTGGCGCTGCTGTACAGCCGCTCGAACCTGTCGGACGTACTGCCGCCGGCCGCCAATATCACCGTGTCCAACGTGCCCGGGCCGCGGCAGACGCTGTATGCGGCGGGCGCCGAGCTGCTGCATATCTTCCCGGTGTCGATTTCGACCCACGGCCTTGCGCTCAACATCACCGTGCAGAGCTACCGCGACCAGCTGGATTTCGGCTTCATCGCCGGCGCCAATATCATTCCCCATGTCCAGCTGCTCTGCGACATGCTGCCGGCGGAATTCGCAAGCCTGGAGGCCGCCTACGCGCCGCCGGCCGATCTGAAGAGCGCGGCCAGCTAGTCAGGCATCATCCCGCAAAATCCTCCAAGACACATATGAGAGATCGACGATGATCGAAATGCCGCAGCTTGAGTTCGCCCGGACCAACGGCATTCGCATGGGCTATTACCAGGCCGGCCCGACCACCGACGCGCCGCCTCTGGTTCTCTGCCACGGCTGGCCGGAGATCGCATTTTCGTGGCGCCACCAGATCAAGGCGCTGGCTGCCGCCGGCATCCGGGTGATTGCGCCGGATCAGCGCGGCTATGGCGCCACCGACCGGCCCGACGCCGTCGAGGCCTATGACATCGAGCACCTCACCGGGGATCTGGTCGGGTTGCTCGACCATCTCGGAATCGACAAGGCGGTCTTTGTCGGCCACGACTGGGGCGGGTTCGTGGTCTGGCAGATGCCGCTGCGGCATCCGGGTCGCGTCGCCGGCGTGGTCGGGATCAACACGCCGCATACCGCCCGCCCCTCGGCCGATCCGATCGAACTGCTGCGCGCCCGCTTCGGCGAGCACATGTACATCGTGCAGTTTCAGGATCCGGCGCATGGCCCCGACAAGATCTTCGACGGCCGGGTCGAACAGACCTTCGACGCCTTCATGCGCAAGCCGGTGCCGCGCAGCGACAGCGCAGCGGCGGACGCGCCGGTCGCCGGCGTCGGTGCTTCCCCGCGGCTCAACCTGGCCTTTCCCCAGATGATCGCCGGTTACGACGCCAGGCACGATCCGCGCACGCCGATCCTGTCGCCGGAGGAAAAGCAGGTCTTCGTCGATACCTTCACCAGATCCGGCTTCACCGGCGGCATCAACTGGTATCGCAACATGTCGCGCAACTGGCAGCGCTCGGCCGGAATCGATCACACGGTGCGGGTACCGTCGCTGATGATCATGGCCGAAAACGACCATGTGCTGCCGCCGTCCTCGGCCGACGGCATGGAAAAGCTGATTCCCGATCTCGAGAAATACCTGGTTCGCGGCAGCGGCCACTGGACCCAGCAGGAAAAGCCGGAGGAGGTCAGCGCCAAGCTGATCGAATGGCGCAGAAGGCGGTTTGGCTAGATAGATATCGTGTCCCGGGCGGTGCAGCGTTCTTCACGCTGCTGAGCCTGTCGTCGGGCGCGCATTCGCGCGAGCCGTTGGCGGAACCGGACCCGTAATACGAGCGTGCTCGTGGCGTGGGCCCCGGCTCAGCTGCACATCGCGCTGCGCAGCGTCCGGGGCATGCGACATTCAGAAGGGGAAACTACCGCGATGGCGACCACCAACCGACTGAGTCCGATCCCGCAGCCGCCGGCCAAACCGGTGGTCGGCAACATGCTGCTGCTGGATTCGACCGCGCCGGTGCAGAATCTGGCCCGGCTGGCCAGGGAGCTCGGGCCGATCTTCTGGCTCGACATGATGGGGGCGCCGATCGTCATCGTCTCCGGCCACGATCTGGTCGAGGAACTGAGCGACGAGAAGCGGTTCGACAAGGCGGTGCGCGGACCGCTGCGCCGGGTGCGCGCGGTTGCCGGCGACGGCCTGTTCACCGCCGACACCTCCGAGCCTAACTGGAGCAAGGCGCATAACATCCTGCTGCAGCCGTTCGGCAACCGCGCCATGCAGTCCTACCACCCGAGTATGGTCGACATCGCCGACCAGCTGGTCAAAAAGTGGCAGCGGCTCAACGGCGACGAGGAAATCGACGTCGTTCACGACATGACCGCGCTGACGCTCGACACCATCGGATTGTGCGGTTTCGACTACCGTTTCAATTCGTTCTATCGCCGCGATTATCATCCGTTCGTCGAGTCGCTGGTGCGCTCGCTCGAGACCATCATGATGATCCGCGGCCTGCCGATGGAAAACCTGTGGATGCAGAAACGCCGGCGCAATCTCGCCCGCGATGTCGCCTTCATGAACAAAATGGTCGACGAGATCGTGGCCGAACGCCGCAAGAACGCCGCGGCTGCCGAAGACAAAAAGGACATGCTCGGCGCCATGATGACCGGGATCGACCGCTTGACCGGCGAGCAGCTGGACGACGTCAACATCCGCTACCAGATCAATACCTTCCTGATCGCCGGACACGAGACCACCAGCGGCCTGCTGTCGTGCACGCTGTATGCGCTGCTCAAGCATCCGGACATTCTCAAGAAAGCCTATGCGGAGGTCGACCGCGTGCTCGGGCCGGATCTCGACGCCAGGCCGACCTATCAGCAGGTCACCCAGCTCACCTACATCACGCAGATCCTGAAGGAAGCGCTGCGGCTGTGGCCGCCGGCGCCGGCCTACGGCATCGCGCCGCTGCAGGACGAGACCATCGGCGGCAAATACAGGCTCAAGAAGAACACCTTCATCACCGTGCTGGTGCTGGCGCTGCATCGCGACCCCAGCGTGTGGGGACCCAACCCGGACGCCTTCGACCCCGAGAATTTCAGCCGCGAGGCCGAGGCGGCGCGCCCGATCAACGCCTGGAAGCCGTTCGGGAACGGCCAGCGCGCCTGCATCGGCCGCGGCTTTGCCATGCACGAGGCGGCGCTTGCGATCGGCATGATCCTGCAGCGCTTCAAGCTGATCGACGTCAACCGCTACCAGATGGTGCTGAAGGAGACGCTGACCATCAAGCCCGACGGCTTCAGGATCAAGGTGCGGCCGCGCAGCGAGAAGGACCGTGGCGCCCATGGAGGGAGCGAGGCCGTCGCGGCGGCATCGACCGCCGCGGCCGCGCCGCGGGCGCGGGCCCGTCCCGGACACAACACGCCGCTGCTGGTGCTGTACGGCTCGAATCTCGGCACCGCCGAAGAGCTCGCCACCCGGGTCGCGGATCTCGCCGAGCTCAACGGCTTTGCCACGAGGCTGGCGCCGCTCGACGATTTCGCAGGCAAGCTGCCGGAGCAGGGCGGCGTGCTGATCTTCTGCGCCTCGTATAACGGCGCCCCGCCCGACAACGCCGCGCGCTTCGTCAAATGGCTCGGCAGCGACCTGCCGAGCGATGCCTTCGCCAGGCTGCGCTACGCGGTGTTCGGCTGCGGCAACAGCGACTGGGCCGCGACCTACCAGTCGATTCCGCGCCTGATCGACGAGCAGTTGGCGGCGCATGGCGGCCGCAGCGTGTATGCGCGCGGCGAAGGCGATGCGCGCAGCGATCTCGACGGCCAGTTCGAGAACTGGTTCGCCAGGCTGGCGCCGGTCGCAACCCGCGAATTCGGCATCGATTCGGCTTTCAGCCGCAGCGCCGACGACGAACCACTATACCGGATCGAGCCGGTCGCGCCCTCTGCAGTCAATGCGATGGCAGCCCTCGGCGGGGTCGCGCCGATGAAGGTGCTGGTCAACAGGGAATTGCAAAACAGGGCTGGCCCGTCTCCCTCCGACCGCTCGACCCGGCACATCGAGGTGGCGCTGCCTGCCGGCATCGGCTACCGGGTCGGCGATCATCTCAGCGTGGTGCCGCGCAACGATCCGGCGCTGGTCGACGCGGTGGCGCGCCGCTTCGGGTTTCTGCCCGCCGACCAGATCCGCCTGCAGGTCGCCGAAGGCCGCCGCGCGCAATTGCCGGTCGGCGACGCGGTATCGGTCGGGCGGCTGTTGAGCGACTTCGTCGAGCTGCAGCAGGTCGCCACCCGCAAGCAGATCCAGGTGATGTCGGAACACACGAGCTGTCCGGTGACCAGGCCGAAACTGGCGGCCTATGTCGGCGACGATGCCGCCGCAACCGAACGCTATCGCGCCGATATCCTCGGCAGGCGAAAATCGGTGTTCGACCTGCTGGAGGAATATCCGGCCTGCGAATTGCCATTGCATGCCTATCTCGAAATGCTGTCGCTGCTGGCGCCGCGCTATTATTCGATCTCGTCGTCGCCGGCGAGCGATGCTTCGCGCTGCAGCGTCACCGTCGCCGTGGTCAAGGGCCCGGCAAGTTCGGGGCGCGGCGTCTACAAGGGCATTTGCTCGAACTACCTCGCCGGCCGCCGTGCCGGCGAGACCATCCAGGCCACCGTGCGCGAGACCAAGGCCGGGTTCCGCCTGCCCGACGACGCTTCCGTGCCGATCGTGATGGTCGGACCGGGAACCGGTCTGGCGCCGTTCCGCGGCTTCCTGCAGCAGCGCTCGGCGCTGAAGGCGGGCGGCTCCAGCCTCGGTCCGGCGATGCTGTTTTTCGGCTGCCGGCATCCCGATCAGGACTATCTCTACGCCGACGAATTGAAGGCGTTCGCCGGCGCGGGCATCGTCGAACTGCATACCGCGTTCTCGCGCGGCGACGGCCCCAAGACCTATGTGCAGGATCTGATCAAGGCGCAGCAGAATCGGGTCTGGGACCTGATCGAAGCCGGCGCGATCATCTATGTCTGCGGCGACGGCTCCAGGATGGAGCCGGACGTCAAGGCAGCGCTGGTGGCGATCTATCGCCAACGCAGCGGCGCGGCGGCCGATGCCGCGCAGCGCTGGATCGACGAACTCGGCGCCAAAAACCGCTATGTGCTCGATGTCTGGGCCGGCGGCTGACGCGGCCGCCTTCTCCAGGCGAGTCCGCATGGGGAAGGAACGGAAGCGCCCGCTTTGGATTGCGACTACCGGCGTTGCGGCAATCGCTCGAAGCTCGGCAAGCCTTCCGGGATCTGGTGGAAGGGCTGCTTGTCGATGGTGTAGATCGCCATCTGCGGGCTGCCGAACAGGCCGGGATCGTCGAGGGTGCCGACCTTCAGCACCACCGCGGGGAGGCCCGGCGGCCGTGTCACGACATGGGTGCCGCATTCGGCGCAGAATTCCCGCGTCACCGGGCGTTCGAGGTCGCTGCGCGAAAACTTCTTCGGTATTCCCCTGGAGTAGCTGAAGCCGCCGATCGGCATCGCCAGGAACACGTTCGGCGCGCCGCCGCTGATATACTGGCATTCGCGGCAATGGCATTGCGCCTTCATCATCGGGTCGCCCTCGGCCACATAGCGCAATTCGCCGCAATAGCATCCGCCTTCCAGCTTCATGGTCCTCTCCCTTTGTTGCCGGCCTGGATTTGGCGGCTGTGGCCTGGCCTTGGCCGCAGCCGGAATTTCTCCGTCGAGCTAATGCCGCGCCTTGGCGGCGGCCGCGTGCGCGTGTTGGTCGATGGCGTCGATGATCTCAGGCCACATCGGGACCGGCAACGCGTGACCCATGCCTTCGATCATCAGCAGTTTGGCGCCGGGGATCGAGGCCGCGGTGTCCTTGCCGCCCTCGGGGCGCACCAGCGGATCGACCGTGCCGTGAATTACCAGGGTCGGCGCCTTGACCGATCCCAGCCGCTCCTTGCGGCTGCCGGAAGCCAGAACGGCGCGGAGCTGCCGCGCCACCCCGGCCGGGTTGAGGCCGCGTTCAAAGGTTCGTTCGGCGCGGGAGCGGTCCAGCGCCTCGTCCTGCGGGAAGCTGCCGGCGCGCAGCACCTTCCAGGTCTGGGCAAAGCGCACGAAATATTCCTCCTTGGTGGCCGGCGGCGGCGCCATCAGCACCGCGATGGCCTCGCGGCTCGGCGACGGCAGTTTGGGGTTGCCCGTCGTCGACATGATCGAGGTCAGCGAGCGCACCCGCTGCGGGAACGAGATCGCGATCTCCTGGGCGATCATGCCGCCCATCGAGGCGCCGACCAGATGCGCCGAGGCGATGCCGAGCGCGTCCATCAGGCCGGTCACGTCCTTGGCCATGTCATGCAGCGTATAGGGCGCTGCGACCGGGATCTTCAGGAAGCGCAGCTTGAGCAGTTCGACCGCGGTCAGCCGCTTGCCACCGCTCAGCCGTGAGGATTTGCCGATGTCGCGATTGTCGAAACGGATGACGCGAAATCCGCGCGCCGCGAGCTGGATGCAGAAATCGTCGTCCCACTGGATCATCTGGGCGCCCAGTCCCATGATCAGCAGCATCGGCTCGGCGTCGGGCGCGCCGAAAATCTCGTAACAAAGCTCGATGCCGTTGGCGCGGGCGAGCTGCGGCGGCTGATGGGTCAGAGACGTCACCTTGGCTATCCCCCTGGAATGGTATTGCGATGTTCTATGACACGGTTTCCCGCACTGCAGAAGGGCTGCCGGCGACAGTCGCCGGCAATTCGCCTGTGATGTTGACCGCCCCTTCGCAACGGTGTGGTATGATTGGAAAATCAGCGGGACTGCGCTGCGATCATGCCGGAGGACATCCATGGCAGACAAGAGCAACGATCCGGTCGCGATGTGGCAGAACATGATCGGCGAGATGGAGAAGGGATTCAACGCCTTCGCCAATCAGGCGATGGCGTCGCCGGAATTCAGCAAGGCCGTCAATCAGGTCGGCGGGGTCACCGCGGGCGCGCAAAAGCAGCTCGGCGAGATGATGGAGAAATATCTGGTCGGCATGAACCTGCCGAGCCGGGCGCAGATGGTCGGCATGGCCGAGCGGCTGCAGGCGATCGAAGGACAGCTCGGCGAGATCAAGGCACTGCTGCACCAGCTGCAGCATGATTCCGGCGCGCCACGGGGCGGTTCGGCGGGCGCGCCGCGGCCGCCGCGCACCAGGCGCCCGCCGGTCGCGGGCGGAGAGCCCAAATGAACGCCGCCGCGGGCCTGGATCTGCTTTCGATCCCGGACCGGATTCAATCCGAAGTGCAGCGCGCGATCCAGCGCAGCATCAAGGGGGTCGAATATATCGCCAGCTCCGGCCCGTCGCTGGGATCGACCGCGAAGGATATCCTGCACGCCCGCGGCACCATGAATCTCTATCACTACCGGCCGGTCGCAGACGAGATCTACCGGGTGCCGGTCCTGATCGTGATGGCGACCACCAACCGAGGCTATATCCTGGACCTGGTGCCCGGCCAGAGTTTCATCGAGTTTCTGCTGCAGCGCGGCTACGACGTCTACATGCTGGACTGGAGCGCACCGAAGCCGGAGGAAAAATCGCTGCGGATGGAGGACTACGTCCTCGATTTCATTCCCGACTGCATCGGCCAGGTGCAGCGCGATTGCGGCGAGACCGACGTCACTTTGATCGGCTACTGTTTCGGCGGCGTGCTGTCGCTGCTGTATGGCTCGATCTTCGCCGACGGGCCGCTGAAGAACCTGATCTGCTTCACCACTCCGGTGGATTTCCGCGAAATGAAGCTGTTCCAGAATTTTGCCGACCGCCGCTATTTCGACGTCGACCGGCTGGTCGACAGCGTCGGCAACGTTCCGCCCGAGATGATCCTGTCGTCGTTCGAGATGTTGCGGCCGGCATCGCGGGTCGCCAGCCAGGTGCAGTTGTGGGAAAACATCTGGAACGACGAATATGTCAAATCCTATCGGATGTTCGACCGCTGGGCGACCGACACGCTGCCGCTGGCCGGTGAATATTTCCGCCAGATCACCAGGGACCTGATGTGGGACAACAAGCTCTACAATGATGCGATGTCGGTCGGCGGCAGGCGCGCCGACATTTCCAGGATCACCGCACCGGTGCTGCACGCGGTCGCCGAGCACGATCACATCGTTCCCTATGACGCCGCCAAGCCATTGATCCAGAAGATCGGTTCATCCGACAAGCAGGAGATCATGCTGAAGGGCGGCCATGTCAGCCTGGTCGCCGGCGCCAATGCCATCAAGCGGCTGTGGCCGAAACTGGATTCCTGGCTGGGCGAGAGATCGACATGAGCACAAGCGAAATCCGCAGCTATCCGCTGCATGTCGCTACCGAAGCCGGCGACATCGAGTTCCGGATGATGGGGCCGGCCGACGAGGCGGCGGTGCTGGATTTCGCGCAAAAGCTTCCGCCGCACGACCTATTGTTCCTGCCGCGCAATATCAGCGAACCGAAAGTGCTCGGCGCCTGGATCAAGGAGATCGAGCGCGGGTCGATCACCAGCCTGCTGGTGGTGAAGTCGGGCAGGGTGGTCGGATGCGGGACCATCGTGCGCGATGGGCTGTCATGGTCGCCGCATGTCGGCGAAATCCGCATGGTGGTGTCGAAGGATGTCCGCGGTCTCGGCGTCGGACGGGCGCTGTCGCAGGAAACCTTCGCGCTGGCGCTGGGCATTGGGCTGGAAAAGCTGCTGGTGCAGATGACGGTCGATCAGGCCGGCGCGATCGCGATTTTCGAAGGCCTTGGATTCAAGGCCGAAGCGTTGCTGCACGATCACGTCCGCGATCTCTCGGGCAAGAAGCACGATATCGTGGTGCTGGCGCATAATGTGGCGCAGTTCCAGGCCCAGATGGAGGCCTATGGACTGCCGGAGGCGGTCCAGCCGCCGGCCTGACCGGAAGCCCCCCAATTGGGCTTATCGCCTACGGAATAAGCGATCACGAATTCGTGATATCGCAGCGCACCATTAATGTTGCGATGCACCATTAACCATGCCATATAGAGCTTGCCCCGGGCCAGTCCGGACGGGGTGAGCCCATAGCTCAAACCTGAGGATGGAGAGACCCCATGACTACCGAAACTGAAACCAGTTCAGTGCTGAATTCCGTCAAGGAAGCTTTCGCGCCCGTCACCGAAGCGCTCAAGAACATCCAGAACCTGGAAGTTCCCGAGGCTGCCCGTGACTTCGTCAAGCGCACCGCCTCCACTGCCAAGGACCGCGCTGCCGACCTTCATGCCGGCTCGGAGAAGGTGACTGCCGCGATCGAGACCGCGGTTGCCGATTCGGTCAGCGAGGCCGCCAAGATCAGCCGCAATATCCAGCAGGCGCTTTATCAGGATGTCGAGGCGTTCTTCTCCGGCATCGACAAACTGGCATCCGCCAAGTCGCTCAACGAAGCGGTCCAGATCCAGTCCGATATGGTCCGTGCGCGCGGCGAAGTGTTGGTGTCGCGGGCCAAGTCCACCACCGAATATCTCGGCAAACTCGTCGCCGACGGTGCCAGGACCGCCCAGGACAACTTCTCCAAGGTTGCGTCCTACAGCAAGAGTGCCTGATCGCATTCGGATGCGCTGACGCAAACCATCCTGACAAGGCCCGCGTGATGCGGGCCTTCTTTTTTCAGGCACGCCGGCGTTCCCCGGATGCGGTGCAGCGCGCCGCCCTTGCGGCGTGATGCGCTGCTGATCCGGGGCCCATTGGCCCCGTCGAACATTTGCCGGCTCTGCCAACGGGTCGCGCGAATGCGCGTCCGACGACAGGCTCTGCAGCGCAGAACAGGCGCTGCACCGCGTCCGGGACACGTTACGCATTGCGCACCTGAAGATGACGCTGGCGGCCGCCGGGCGCTATGATGGCGCCGCCAGCCAACAAGGACGTCATGACCTCACCCGGCACATTTTCGTTCGCGGCGCCAGGCGATGCCGCGCGCGCGGCCGAGCTGCGCCGCGTCAAGGCGCTGGCTACCCTGGTGCTGGCCGGCACGCTGGCGCTGTTCGCCGCGGCGAAAATGCTGCTGCACGTGCATCCGGTGTTCGGCTTTGTCGCGGCCTTTGCCGAGGCGGCGACCATCGGCGGACTGGCGGACTGGTACGCGGTGGTGGCGCTGTTCCGCAGGCCGCTGGGGTTGCCGATCCCGCACACGGCGATCATCCAGGGCAATCAGCATCGCATCGCCGACAAGCTCGGCGAATTCATCGAGCTGCATTTTCTGGAAGCCGCGCCGGTCGATGCCCGGCTGCGCCAGATCGATTTCGGCTCCTTCATCGCCGACTGGCTGCGCGACCGCAAGCGCAGCACCGACCTCGCCCGCTTCGCCCTGCGGCTGTTGCCCGAGGCGCTGACGGCGACGGAAACCTCGGGACTGATGATGTTCATCAGCCGCCGCATCACCACTCAATTGCAGTCGATCGACCTCGCGCCGCTGGCCGCCGGCACGCTGCGCGCTTTCGTGGCCGAGGGCCGGCATCAGGGGCTGCTCGACGACATCCTGCGCGCGGTGCATCAGTCGCTGACCGAGCCGGAAACTCTCGCCGCGATCCGCGGCAAGATCCGCGACGAACTGCCGACATTGCTCAAGCTCTATCGCACCGACACTTTTCTGGTGAAGAAGATCGTCGCTTCCGCCAGCGCGTTCTTGGCCGAGGTCCGCGACGATCCGCAGCACCCGTTTCGCGGCGAGTTCGACCGCATGGTGCTGTCGTTCGTGGACCGGCTCGGCAGCGACCGCCTCTACGCCGAGCGGATCGACGGCTTGAAGCGCGATCTGCTGGCGCGCCCCGAACTCGCCGACCTGGCGCGAAACATCTGGTCGAACGCGCGCGGTTACATCGAACGCAGCGCCAGCGGCGAGAGCCTGGTGCTGCAGCAGCATCTGGCGAAGATGTTCATGGAAGCCGGCGAGGCGCTGGCCGGCGACGCCGAGCTGCGCGGCGAGATCAACCGCGGCCTGGTGGCGGTGCTCGGCAGCTTCATCGCCGATCAGAAGAGCGGTGTGTCCGGCTTCATCTCCGACCAGGTCAAATCCTGGGACATGCGGCAAATGATTGCGCTGATCGAGATCAATATCGGCAGGGACCTGCAATACATCCGCTTCAACGGGTCGCTGATCGGCGGGCTGGCCGGGCTGGGGCTCTACAGCATCGAATGGGTGCTGCGGTGGCTCTAGGTTTTGGACCGCCAGGTCGCTTTTGAGTGTCGGCGCCTATTGTCCTCTCGCCCGTCCCCGGCTTGAATGACGGAATCAGCGCCATGGCTGATCAGGGATTGTTGCACTGCGGAACGATTGCCAGGGATTTGCGTCTTCAAATTGAGCCATTTGGCCGCCCGCTCGAGGCCGGCCGCGAGAGGAAATCAGCATGTCCGCCACTGCCGAGACGCTGCGTCCGCCGTCCAAAGCCCTGATGTTCCTGGAGGGGCGGGCGATCCACGAGCTCGGGGCGTTTCTTGGCGCCTTGCCGCTGCTCAGCCTGGCGCCAAGGGGCGACGGCCATCCGGTGCTGGTGCTGCCGGGACTGGTGGCTTCGGACAGCTCGACCCGCCCGCTGCGCAGCTTCCTGAAGAGCCGCGGCTACGCCGTCAGCGGCTGGCGTCAGGGCCGCAACCTCGGCCTGCGCGAGGGCGTCCAGCATGCCATGGTGGACCTGGTGCACGAGCTCAGCGATATCCATGGCCGCAAGATCAGCCTGGTGGGCTGGAGCCTCGGCGGTCTCTATGCGCGCCAGCTCGCCAAGATGATGCCGGACCGGATCCGCGCGGTGATCACGCTCGGCAGCCCGTTCGCGGGCGATCCGAGGGCGACCAATGCCTGGCGCGTCTACGAGCTGGCCAGCGGCCACAGCGCCGACCACGACCATGACGACGTCCGGTTCGGCGGGCCGCTTTCGCAAACGCCGCCGGTGCCGACCACGGCGATCTTCAGCCGCACCGACGGCATCTGCGCCTGGCAGGGCTGCATGGAAACGCCCTCCACGCAGTCGGAGAATATCGAGGTCGAAAGCAGCCATTGCGGCATGGGCCATCATCCCGCGGTGGTTTACGCGGTGGCAGATCGCCTGGCGCAGCCCGAAGGCAAGTGGACGCCATTCGATCGCGGTGGCTGGCGCAGCCTGGTGTATCCCGATCCCGCCAGGTGATCCCGATCCGGCCAGATAATCGTCCCGTCAGGTAACGGCGCCGGCCGGAATTGTCGCAGGTCGTGAAAACGCGCTATGCGTTGCGCATGGCGCAGCCGCTTGCCCGCATCGTCGAACAGCTCAAGCGCGAACCCTCGCGCACCGGCTCCATCGTCATCACCGTGTTCGGCGACGCCATCGTGCCGCGCGGCGGCTCCGTCTGGCTCGGAACGCTGCTGGAATTCTTCAAGGCGCTGGACATCGACAGCGGCGTCGTGCGCACCGCGATGTCGCGGCTGGCCGCCGACGGCTGGCTCGAACGCAGCAAGGTCGGCCGCCACAGTTTCTACCGGCTGGTGAAGAAGGGCAGGCAAACCTTCGATGCCGCCACCCGGCATATCTACGATCCGCAACCTTCCGACTGGACCGGACGCTTCGAGCTCTTGCTGATCGGCGCCAGCGAGGATCGCGACAGCGCGCGCGAGGCGCTGAAAAATGCCGGCTTCGGCAGTCCGCTGCCCGGGGTGTGGGTCGCGCCGTCCGGCGTTCCCATCCCCGAGGAAGCTCTGGCTGCGATCCGTCTCGAAGTGTCGGCGGAGGACGACAGCGGGCGGCGCCTGCTGCGGGAAAGCTGGCCGCTCGACCGCACGGCGGACGCCTACCTGAAATTCATGAAACTGTTCGAGCCGATGCGCGGCTGGATCGGCCGCCGTGAGTTCCTGTCGGATGCCGACGCCTTCACCGCCCGGATCCTGTTGATCCACCACTACCGGCGGGTGGTGCTGCGCGATCCGCTGCTGCCGACCGCATTGCTGCCGGAGGACTGGCCGGGCCGGGCCGCGCGCCAGCTCTGCGCCGAGATCTATCGCGGATTGCTCGCCCCGTCCGAACAATGGCTTGACCGCAACGCCAGCAACGAGGCCGGGCCGCTTCCGGCCGCCGGGCCGGAACTGGGACGCCGGTTCGGCGCGTAGCTATTATGTTACAAAACTATCTTGAATTTTGAATTTTATGTTATATGTTTGACGTTCGCTCCTTGGAGACCGGCCATGTACACGCAGGCGCTCAACACCTCCGAAGCCGACGACCGCCATGTCGAGGACGCCACGCGCGCGGCGCAGTTTCAGGCGCGGATCGACGCCGAAGAGCGCATCGAGCCGAATGACTGGATGCCCGCCGCCTATCGCAAGACGCTGACCCGGCAGATCTCGCAGCACGCGCATTCCGAAGTGGTCGGCATGTTGCCGGAAGGCAACTGGATCACCCGCGCGCCGTCGCTGCGCCGCAAGGCGGCGCTGCTGGCCAAGGTGCAGGACGAGTGCGGCCATGGACTTTATCTCTATGCCGCGGCCGAGACGCTCGGCGCCTCGCGCGAGGAACTGGTCGACCTGATGCTCGCCGGCAAGGCGAAATATTCCTCGATCTTCAACTATCCGACCCTGACCTGGGCCGACATCGGCGCGATCGGCTGGCTGGTCGACGGTGCCGCGATCATGAACCAGATCCCGCTGTGCCGCTGTTCCTACGGCCCCTATGCCCGCGCCATGATCCGGGTCTGCAAGGAGGAATCCTTTCATCAGCGCCAGGGTTTCGAGATCATGCTGACCCTGGCGCGCGGTTCGCCGGAGCAGAAGGCGATGGCGCAGAGCGCGCTGGATCGCTGGTGGTGGCCGGTGCTGATGATGTTCGGGCCGCCCGACAAGGCGAGCCAGCACAGCGACAGCTCGACCCGATGGAAGATCAAGCGGTTTTCCAATGACGAGCTGCGGCAGAAATTCGTCGACGCGACGGTGCCGCAGGCGCACTATCTCGGCCTGAGCATTCCCGATCCCGGCATGACGCAGGACGCCGAAGGCCATTGGCGGTACAGCGCCATCGACTGGAGCGAATTCAACGCGGTGCTGGCCGGCAACGGCCCGTGCAACCGCGACCGGATGGCGGCGCGGCGCAAGGCGCACGAGGAAGGCGCCTGGGTGCGCGAGGCGGCGCAGGCCTATGCCGAGAAGCGCCGGCAGAAGCTCGCGGCGTAGACCGCGAGCCGATTTCAGGGAGGTGACCATGGCGACGCCGAACACTCAGTTGTGGGAGGTCTTCATTCGCAGCCGCAACGGCCTTGCCCACAAGCATGTCGGCTCGCTGCACGCCAGCGACGCCACGCTTGCGCTGCAGGCCGCGCGCGACATCTACACCAGGCGCGGCGAAGGCCTGTCGATCTGGGTGGTGCCGTCGAACGCCATCGTCGCCTCCGATCCGGCCGACAAGGCCATGATGTTCGAGCCGGCGGATTCCAAGATCTACCGGCATCCGACCTTCTACGAGGTGCCCGACGAAGTCGGGCATATGTGACGCAAATACCGACCTCATGCTGAGGAGCCGCGCTCTTCGCGCGCCGTCTCGAAGGATGACAGTCACGCACGGCCTCGCGGCCATCCTTCGAGACGCGCGCAAGGGCGCGCTGCTCAGGATGAGGTCGGAGCCAGTGGAGAGCAGGTAGACATGGCCACCGCCTCGATCCAGGTCAACGAAACGCCGCTGGTGCTGTATGTGCTGCGCCGCGCCGACGATGCGCTGATTCTCGGCCATCGGCTGTCGGAATGGTGCGGCCACGCGCCGATGCTCGAAGAGGACATGGCGCTCGCCAATATGGGCCTCGATCTGCTCGGCCAGGCGCGCGAGCTCTATCAATATGCGGCAAGGGTCGAAGACAAGGGCAACGACGAGGACAAATTCGCCTATCTGCGCGACGTCAGGCAGTATCGCAACCTGCTGCTCCTGGAGCAGCCGAACGGCGATTTCGCGCGCACCATGGTGCGGCAGTTCTTCTACAGCAGCTTTGCCGACCCCTACTGGCGCGCCATGATGCGTTCGGGCGACGCCACGCTGGCGGCGATCGCGGCGAAATCCGAGAAGGAAAGCGCCTATCATCTGCGGCATTCGTCGGAATGGATGCTGCGGCTCGGCGACGGCACCGCGGAAAGCCATCGCCGCGCCCAGGCTGCGATCGACGATCTCTGGGCCTTCACCGGCGAGATGTTCGAGTGCGACGCCCGCGAACGCGAACTGACCGATGCCGGCATCGCGGTCGATCCGGCGACGCTGCGTCCGCAATGGCTGCGGACGGTCTCGGGCGTGCTGGCCGAAGCGACGCTGGCGCTGCCGGGCGGCGACTGGATGCAGCAGGGCGGCCGCGATGGCCGGCACAGCGAACACCTCGGGCATCTGCTCAGCGAATTGCAGTCGATGCCGCGGACCTTTCCGGGGGCGACATGGTAAGTGTCGTGCTCGACGATAACGCCGATCTGCGGCAACGCGCCTGGGACGCGGCGGCACAAGTGGTCGACCCGGAAATCCCGGTTCTCACCATTGCCGATCTCGGCGTGCTGCGCGAGGTGACGGTGAGCGACGGCCGCGTCGAAGTCGCGATCACGCCGACCTATTCCGGCTGCCCGGCGATGAACATGATCGCGCTGGAAATCGAGATCGCGCTGCAGCGCGCCGGCTTTGCCGATCCGAAGGTGCGCACGGTGCTGTCGCCGGCCTGGACCACCGACTGGATGAGCGAGCAGGGCCGGCAGAAGCTCCGCGAATACGGCATCGCGCCGCCGCAGCCGGGCGGCGGCCGCCGCGCCCTGTTCGGCGTCCAGCAGGTGGCCTGCCCGCAATGCGGCTCTGATGATACCGAGGTGCTGTCGGAATTCGGCTCCACGTCCTGCAAGGCGCTGTGGCGCTGCCGCAGCTGCCGCGAACCGTTCGATTATTTCAAATGTCACTGAACATGTCCTCATCTGTTCCACGCTTTCACCGTCTCGCGGTCAGCGATCTGCGCCGCGAATCCGCCGACGCGGTATCGCTGACATTCGCGATTCCGCAGGCGCTGGCCGACGATTACCGCTTTGCCCCCGGGCAGTATCTGACCCTGCGCACCACGCTGGACGGCGAGGAAGTGCGCCGGTCCTACTCGATCTGCTCCGGACCCGACGACGGCGAATTGCGCATCGCGGTGAAGAAGGTCGACGGCGGGGCGTTCTCGAGCTGGGCCGCCGATGAGCTGAAGGCCGGCGACCAGCTCGACGTCATGACGCCGACCGGCCGCTTCGGCGTCGCGCCGGCGCCGGAGCAGGCGCGGGTCTATGCCGGCTTCGCCGCCGGCTCCGGCATCACGCCGATACTTTCGATCGTCAAGGGCGTGCTGGCGCGCGAGCCGCACAGCCGGTTCTTCCTGTTCTACGGCAATCGTTCGGCCGCCGGCATGCTGTTTCGCGAGGAGCTGGAGGAGCTCAAGGACCGCTTCATGCAGCGGCTCTCGCTGTTCCATGTGATTTCGGGCGAGGAGCAGGACATCCCGATCCTGCACGGCCGGCTCGACGGCGAGAAGGTCAGGGTGCTGTTGCGTTCGCTGGTCCCCGCCGCCAGCATCGACCATGTCCTGATCTGCGGTCCCACCGGCATGAGCGAGGACATCGAGGCGACCTGCCGCGACCTCGGCATTGCCGCCGACCGCATCCATGTCGAGCGCTTCGTGTCGGAATTCGGCGGCAAGCCGCGCGCCAAGACGGTGATCTCGGCAACGGCGCCGCCGCGCGCCATGGCGTCGCTGACCATCGACGGCAAGCGCCGCGAGGTGCCGGTCGCCGAGGGCGAGTCGATCCTGGATGCCGCGCTGCGCGCCGGCATGGATCTGCCGTTCGCCTGCAAGGGCGGCATGTGCTCGACCTGCCGCGCCAAGCTGGTCGAGGGCGATGCGCGCATGGAGGTGAATTATTCGCTGGAGCCGTGGGAGCTCGAGAAGGGATTCATCCTGACCTGCCAGGCGCGGCCGGTCTCGGACCGGGTCGTGGTCGACTACGACCACGTCTAGCGCATGAAGTGTTTGGGTTGATGCGGCGTGCGCTTCTGCACTCCCCTCCCCGCAAGGGGGAGGGGAGAAGACGAGCGCCGTTACGCATCAACTTAAACTCATCAAGCTCCAGCTGGCTGGCGCATGATGGCTTCAACCTGGAACAGTCAATACGGGTCACCTCTTCCCGCAAGCGGGGCGAGGTAAACCGAACGCATCGCTGTGGCCCGGCCCCCGTCACAGTTTCGGCGGCGGCGCCGTGCCGAGCACGGCCTCGATCGAAAGCCCGAGCCCGAGCAGCGTTGCATCGCTGCCGACCGGTCCGTCGATCTCCAGGCCGACCGGCAGGCCGCCCGGCGTCATGCCGGCGAACAGCGACAGGCCGGGAAGGCCGGCATTGCTGCCCGGATCGGTGTTGCGGATCATGGTGTCGAAGGTCGGCGCCGCCGCGCCGCCATTGACCGACATTTCGCCGGAGCCCTTTTCGGCGTCGATCGCCGGGGCCGTGGCAATCGTGGTCGGAAACAGCACGCCGTCGAGCTGGTTGTCGCGGAAATACGCCGCATAGATCCGCTGCAGCGCCGGCCGCTGCACATTGATTGCATCGTCATAGGCGGCGCCGAACACGTCGGCGGCGATGGCCTCGAAGGCGCCCTTGACGTCGGGGCTGGCGATCCGGCCGGCGATGTCGGCCAGCGTGATGCCGGTGATGCCGGACGCCTTTAAATAGGCCGGGATGTCGGCGATCGGCTCGTGCAGCGCCACCGGGAACGAGACCTTGGCGTTCTGTTCGAACAGCCCGGCGAGGTCGGCATCGACCAGCACGACGCCGGCGTCGGCGAGCTTGCCGCGCGCGGCCGCGGCCACGGCTTCGACCTCGCGATCGAGCCCGCTCCAGAACGAGGAGGCAATGCCGAGGCGCTTGCCGCGCAGCGGCTCCGGCGCGGCCGGCGCGGTGCCGGTGATCACGGAATCGAGCAGGGCGACGTCGGCAACCGTGCGGCCCATCGGACCGACGGTGTCGCGGGTATGGCTGATCGGGACCACGCTGTCGGCGTCGTGGTAGCGGCGCTCGGCGCCGCCATTGCCGACCGATGGCCGCAGCCCGACCGTCCCGGTCAGTGCCGCCGGCACCCGGGTCGAGCCACCGGTGTCCGATCCGAGACCGCAGCTGACGACGCGTGCCGCGATCGCCGCCGATGTTCCGCCGGACGAGCCGCCGGGAATCCGGCTTGGGTCATAGGGATTTTTCACCACGCCGGCGAATGGCGCCAGATTGCTGCTGGTGATCCCGAAGGCGAGCTCATGCATGTTGGTCTTGCCGATGATGATGGCGCCGGCATCGAGCAGTTTCTGCAGCGACGGCGCGTTGGCGGTCGGCCGCGCATGCTGCAAGGCCGGGGTGCCGCCCGAGGTCGGCAGCTCGGCGGTGTTGATGTTGTCCTTGACCACGATCGGCAGGCCGGCCAGCGCGCCACGCCTCGCGCCGGCGTCGACCTCGGCCGCCGCCGCCAGTGCCGCGTCCCTGTTGAGGACAATGAACAGATTGAGCTGTTTCAGCCGCTCGGCGCGATCGAGCGCGGCCCGCACCATGCTGACGGCGGTGACCTTGCGGTCGCGGATCGCGGCGACGATTTCGGCGGCGGTGAGTAGATCGGAATCGGCCATGGCTGAACTCGCTGTCTGCTAGGGAAAGGGAATCTGCAGGGGAGGGCTGGCCCGCATACAGCGCCGGAGCGATGGGCTAGCTGTCCCCGCAGGCGGCAGGCCGATCGCATGGGACTGAATTGAACCGCAAGCAGAAGCGGTCGTGGCCCTGCAGAATACTCTCAGGGACGACTCGTTGAAGCGCGAAGCAAAATCGGAAAAATTTACGCGCGGATGGCTTGGAAAATTCCATATGCAATCGCCCTGCCGCGCGCGGGGAGGGCTGCAGAAGGTTGCGGCGACGGCTCGTTCCATGTGCGATAGCCCTGCGGCAAGGATGCGCGGCGGGCGCGAGCCTAGCACGCTGCGCGCGATCCGCTCCAGCCCGGTGTCATTCCTTCGGCCGCTTGTCCAGCACCCGCTTGGCCTTGCCGAGCGAGCGCTCCAGGGTCGCGGGCGCCACCGCGGTGACCCGCGCCGAGATGCCGATGGTGTTCTTGATATGGGCGACGACCCGCTCGGTGTGCTCGACCAGGCCGTCGCCGTCCCAGTGTTCGGGGCGGGATTCGGCCACCACCGTCATCTCGTCCATCCGTCCCTCGCGCGTCAGTTCGATGATGAAATGTCCGCCGCACCAGTGGGTGGCGAGCAGCGCTTCCTCGATCTGGGTCGGGAACACATTGACGCCGCGCAGGATGATCATGTCGTCGGAACGCCCGGTGACCTTTTCCATGCGCCGCATCCCCGGCCGCGCCGTGCCCGGCAACAGCCGCGTCAGGTCGCGGGTGCGGTAGCGGATCACCGGAAAGGCTTCCTTGGTCAGCGAGGTGAATACCAGTTCGCCCTTTTCGCCGTCGGGCAGCACCGCGCCGCTGTCGGGATCGATCACCTCCGGATAGAAATGGTCTTCCCAGACATGCAGGCCATCCTTGGTCTCGACGCATTCCTGGGCGACGCCGGGACCGATCACTTCGGACAATCCGTAGATGTCGGTGGCGTCCATCCCGAACGCCGTCTCGATCTCGGCGCGCATCGCGTTGGTCCACGGCTCGGCGCCGAAGATGCCGAACTTCAGCGACGACCGGCGCGGGTCGAGGCCCTGGCGCCTGAACTCGTCCAGGATCGCCAGCATGTAGCTCGGCGTCACCGTGATGATGTCGGGCTTGAAATCGTTGATCAGCTGCACCTGGCGTTCGGTCATGCCGCCGGACACCGGCACCACGGTGCAGCCGAGCCGCTCGGCGCCGTAATGCGCGCCGAGGCCGCCGGTGAACAGGCCATAGCCGTAGGCGTTGTGCATGATCATGCCGCTGCGGCCGCCGGCGGCGCGGATCGAGCGCGCCATCACGTCCGACCACATCTCGATGTCGGCCCTGGTGTATCCGACCACGATCGGCTTGCCGGTGGTTCCGGAGGAGGCGTGGATACGCACCAGTTTTTCGCGCGGCACCGCGAACATGTTGAACGGATAATTGTCGCGCAGGTCGGTCTTCACCGTGAACGGGAATTTGGCAAGATCGGACAATTGGCGGAAGTCGGAAGGGTGCACGCCGGCGCGGTCGAAGGCCTGGCGGTAATGGCTGACATTGTCGTAGGCATGCGCCAGCGTCCAGCCGAGGCGCTTTTCCTGCAGCGCCATGATTTCGTCGCGGGAGGCGCGCTCGGCGTCGTCCAGCTCGGCGCGATAGCCTTGTGTGGTGGAGCGTTGCTGGTTCGAGCTCATCGCAGGTTTCCCGAAATTGCGGTTCACTTCAACGCGGCGTCGGCATCCGCGGCCGGCACCCAGGCGCCGCCGACGGTGCGGGAATGGCCGCGCAACTCGGCGACCACGGCATCATCGGCCGTAACCCGCACATCGTAAATCCCCGAACGCCCGGTGCGCGAGATTTCCCGCGCCACAGCGACCAGCCGGTCGCCGAGCCGGCCCGGCCTGACAAAGGCGACGTTGCACTGCGCGGCAACGGCACGCTCGTTGCGGGAGTTGCAGGCAAAGGCGAATGCCGAATCCGCCAGCGTGAAGATGAAGCCGCCATGGGCGATGCCGTGGCCGTTGACCATATGCGGCTTGACCGTCATGGCGAGCACCGCCTCGCCCGGCCCGATCCGCAGGATCTCCATGCCGAGGCCCTGGCTGGCGTCGTCCTCCCGCCACATCGCCTCGGCGCAGGCGCGCGCCAGATCGTCGGGCGAAAGCGCTGCGGCGGCGTTCACTGCGGCCACCACCGCAGGCTGCGTCGAAATTGCCGCGGCCTGTCGATCAGGATCGGAACCAAAACCATCTCCCGGTGCCGCCCTGGGCCTGTTGGAAAAGCCTCTTGAACTGGGCGGCCAGTCGGCTAGTCATGCTGCCAAGCGGCCACGCTGTCAACGATCCCGGCGGAGCCTGAATCCCGTTCCAAAGGTCGCCCGCAAAATCCGGAAAAACCGCCAATGACGTCAGCTTCCAAACCGCTGGTCTCCGTTGAGGCGCGCTGCCTGCGCCTGCTGGCCAAGGCGGCCGATCCGGCGTCGCTGGCGCCGAGCATCGAGCGGCTTGCGCTGTCGCGGGCCACCGACCAGGTGCTGGTCGAGGTCAAGGCGGCGGCGGTGAATCCGTCCGACGTCAAGGCCGCCACCGGGCTGATGCCCTATGCGGTGTTTCCGCGCACGCCGGGCCGCGACTATGCCGGAATCGTGGTCGATGGCGCGGCCGACTGGATCGGCCGCGAGGTATTCGGCTCGTCGGGCGACCTCGGGATTCGCCGTGACGGCAGCCACGCCAGCCATCTGGCCGTCGAAGCCGAGGCGGTGGTGGAGAAGCCGAAAAACATGTCGTGGGACGAAGCCGCCGGGATCGGCGTTCCCTTTGTCACGGCGATGGAAGGTTTTCGCCGCGCCGGCAAGCCGACCAGGGGCGAGACCGTGCTGGTGATGGGCGTCAACGGCAAGGTCGGGCAGGCCGCGGTGCAGATCGCGAGCTGGAACGGCGCGCGGGTGATCGGCGTGACGCGCAAGGCCGAGCCCTATGCCGGCCATGCCAGTTCCGGCGTCGAGATGATCGACGCCTCGGCGGGCGATGTCGCCGACCGGGTCCGCGGGCTCACCGACGGCAAGGGCGCCGACATCGTGTTCAACACCGTCGGCGATCCCTATTTTCAGGCGGCGCATAAATCGCTGGCGCTGCGCGGGCGCCAGATCCTGATCGCCACCATCGAGCGGGTGGTGCCGTTCAATATCCTGGAATTCTATCGCGGCCAGCACACCTATGTCGGCATCGATACGCTGGGGCTTTCCTCGGTCGCGACCGGCGCGGTGCTCCGGGAACTCGGCCCCGGTTTCGCCGGCGGACATCTCAAGCCGTTTCCGATCCGGTCCGGCGCGATCTATGCGCTGCAGGACGCCAAGGCCGCGTTTGTCGCGGTGGCGGGCTCGTCGCGCGATCGCGTCATTCTGCATCCGGCGGAATAGAAGCAGATACGGCGGACTTTCGACCGCTTCGATCTGGACCGGCCTGCGCCTTCAACGCTATAGCAGGGCGCAAACGTGAAGCCGAGTGAGCCGTGCCGGCGGTTGCGGTCGCCGCAGGCCCTGAGGAAAATTGATGCTGGGCGGTGGCAATATTGTCGTGCTGGGCGGACTGCTGATCGGCCTCGTCTATGGCGCGGTCGGCCTGTTGAGCGGCTTTTGCCTGCTCAGCGGCCTGCGCGGCTGGTGGGCCAAGGGCGACAGCCGCCTGATCCGGACCTACGCGCTGGCGCTCGGCGTCGCCATCGTCGCGGCGCAGCTGCTGGCCGCGCGCGGCGTGGTCGATCTCGGCAAATCGATCTATCTGCAGCCGACGTTCTCGGCGCCGCTGATGTTCTTCGGCGGCCTGTTGTTCGGCTACGGCATGGTGCTGTCGAACGGCTGCGGCTCGCGCGCGCTGGTGCTGCTCGGCCGCGGCAATCTGCGTTCGCTGGTGGTGGTGATCGTGCTCGGCATCGCCGCGCAGATCACCCTGAAAGGCCTGGTCGCGCCGCTGCGGATCCTGGCGTTGCAGTGGTCGCAGATGACGCCGCCGGCCACCTCGTTGCCGGCGCTGCTGGCGCTGGCCGGCGTCAGGGATCCCTATGCGCGGATGTTTTCGGCCTCCGCGATCAGCGGCGCGCTGATCATCTTTGCGTTCGCCCATGGCCGGTTCCAGCGCGCCTGGGGACAGATCGCGGCCGGGATCGTCATCGGCCTGCTGGTCGCGGCGGGATGGTTTGCCACCGGCTATCTCGGCGCCGACGATTTCAATCCGGCGCCGGTGGCCTCGCTGACCTTCGTCGCGCCGATCGCCGATACCCTGCAATATGCCATGCTGTCGACCGGCCTGACCTTGAACTTCGGCATAGCCGTGATGGCCGGGGTGTTCGCCGGCAGCCTGCTGACCGCGCTGGCCACCCATCGCTTCCACTGGGAAGGCTATGGCTCGGCGCGCCACATGCTGCGCTCGATCGGCGGCGCGGCGCTGATGGGGGCGGGCGGCGCGATGGCCTATGGCTGTTCGGTCGGGCAGGGGCTGAGCGGCCTGTCGACCCTGGCGCTGGCGTCGTTCGCAGCCGTCGCCGGAATTCTGGCAGGCACGGCGGCCGGCCTGCGCGGCGTGCTGCAGGTCCAGCCATTGGCGGCGGCGCAGGACGGCTCGCGCCTGGTCGGTTCGGATTGAACAGGGTACGTCAGGCCGGCTGCCGCGAGGTCGCCAGCCGCATCACGTCGAGATAGCCCGGAGCCACTTGCATCCGCCTGACCAGACCCTTTGCGATCAGCAGCCGGTGCGCTTCGCGCAGTCGATAGCACGGCAGGTACATGAACAAATGATGCTCGGCGTGGTAGTTGACCCAATAGGGCGCGATCAGCAGCCGCTCGATCGGATTGGCCTCTGTGGTGCGGGCATGGCTGAACGGGTCTTCGCCGGTCGAGGTGCAGGCGTGCTCGGCGATGTTGCGGATCCGGGTCACCAGCGGCAGCCAGGTCGCCATCGCCAGCACCCAGACGCCCCCAAACCAGATGCCGGCGCCGGCGATCCAGAACAGGCCGAACAGCAGCGCATTGAGCCCAAGAAATCGCGCCATCTTGTCGGCGCCGCTGGACACGAAGCTTTCGTGCGAGACCTCGTCGTTGCTGTTGCCCGGCTTGAACAGCGACAGCAACAAAGGCAGCCGCTGCTTGACAAAAGTCTGGCCGGTGAGATCGCGCACCGCCTTGCGGGCAAAACTCTCCTTGGTGATCGGAAACGGCGCCGACAATGACAAGTCGGGATCCTCGGGCTGCTGGGTGAACTTGTGGTGCTGCAGATGATACGACCGGTAGCTCTGGAGATCGGCGCCGACCGGGACCGCGCACAGCCATTGTCCGACCCATTCGTTGATCGTGCGGTTGGCGTGCAGCCCGCCATGGGCGGCCTCGTGCATCAGGATCGCCAGGCCGAGCTGGCGGGTGCCGACCACCATCACCGCGACCAGCCAGGTCAGCGGATTGGGCCACAGCGTGACCAGCGCGATGGCGGCGGCGATGGTGCCCCAGACGTGTGCCACCAGCCACATGCCGCGCGGCGAACTGCGCGCGGTCAAGCGGCGCCACTCTTCCGGCGAAAACACGCTTTTGGGGTCGACGCGGGCGACGATCGGCAAGGCGTGCTCCTGGGCAATCCTGGATTCGATTCCATTCGGTTTGTCATTCCGGGATGCGTCTTTGGTCGGCGATAGCCGACCTAAGACGCAGGCCCGGAATCCATACTCCCGGTGGGGGTTATGGATTCCGGGCTCGCGCAAAGAGCGCGCCCCGGAATGACAAATGTTTTTTATCGGTCGCCAAACTCAGCCGATGATACGCCCGTCCCCATGTTCGTCAATCGGCCGCGGTGGTGACGATCCGGACCTCCGAGGTGAGGGTGCGGTGCACCGGGCACTTGTCGGCGATTTCCATGAGTTTCCTGCGCTGTTCCGCGTCGAGCGCGCCCTCCATGGCGATCGCCCGTTCGATCTGGTCGAGCATGCCGGTCCTGGTTTCGCATTCCGTGCAGTCCTCGGCGTGGATCTTGCTGTGCTTGAGCGTCACCGTCACCCGCTCGAGCGGCAGCGCCTTGCGGTCGGCATAGAGCCGCAGGGTCATCGAGGTGCAGGCGCCGAGTCCGGCCAGCAGGAAATCATAGGGGCCGGGCCCGGTGTCCTCGCCGCCGGCGGCCACCGGCTCGTCGGCCAGCATTCGGTGCGGGCCGACCGCGACGGTCTGCTGGAATTTGCCGTTTCCGGTTTCGCGCACCACGACCCGGCGCGGCGCTTCACCGGGATCTGCGGCCGGCTGCGATGCCACGGGATCGAGGTAGCGTCCGGCCCAGGCGGCGATCACATCGGCGGCATAGAGCGCGTCGGCCCTCCTGCTCAGGAGATGATCGGCATCCGCCAGCGACACGAAACTCTTCGGATGCCTGGCAGCGACGAAGATGCGGGTGGCATTGTCGATGCCGACGGTGTCGTCTGATGGAGCGTGCATCACCAACAGCGCCTTGTGCAGCCCGGCGACATGTCGCATCAGGCTGTGTTCGGCGATGTCCTCGAGGAATTCCCGGCTGATCTGGAACGACCGGCCGGCGAGCGACACTTCGCTTTTGCCGTGGGCGCGGATCTCCTCGAGGCTTTCCTTGAACAGGCCGGTGACATGGATGGGATCGGAGGGTGCGGCGATGGTGACGACGGCCCTGGCTTCCGGAATTTGTCCCGCGGCGGCCAGGATCGCGGCGCCGCCGAGACTGTGGCCGATCAGGATCGCCGGCGCCTCGCGGGTCTCGCGCAGATGGTCGGCGGCCCGCACCAGATCGGCGACGTTGGAGGAAAACGTCGCATTGGCAAAATCGCCCTCGCTGGAGCCGAGCCCGGTGAAGTCGAACCGCAGCACCGCGATGCCACGCGCCGCCAGCGCGGTGGCGATCCGCCGCGCCGCCAGCACGTCCTTGCCGCAGGTAAAGCAATGCGCGAACAGGGCATAGGCCCGCGGCGCGCCTTCGGGCAGATCGAGGGCGGCGGCGAGCTGATGGCCTTCGGAGCTCATGAACTGAAAACGTTCTGTCGGCACCTTCGGTCTCCCCGGTTGGGATGAGTTTCAATCGCCGGAATAACGCTGCTCGGCCCACGGATCGCCGCGGTTGTGATAGCCGCGAACCTCCCAGTAGCCCGGCGCATCATCGCTGACGAATTCGATGCGCTGCAGCCACTTCGCGCTTTTCCAGAAATACAGATGCGGCACCACCAGCCGCACCGGGCCGCCATGCTCCGGCGCCAGCGGCGCGCCCGACCAGCTGTGCGCGAGCAGGGCGTCCTCGGCGGCGAAATCCTCCAGCGCGAGGTTGGTGGTGTAGCCGTCATGGGCGTAGAGCACGACGTGGCGGGCCTCCGCGCGCGGCCGGCAGGCGGCCAAGAGGTCGCGGGTCGCGAGGCCTTCCCATTGGTTGTCGTAGCGCGACCAGGTGGTGACGCAATGGATGTCGGAGGTGAAGGGTGTCTGCGGCTGCGCCGTGAACGCGGCAAAATCCCAGAACACCGGCTGTTCCACCGCGCCATGGACGTCGAGGCGCCAGCGCTCGCGCGAGATCTTCGGCGCGCCGCCGAGATCGAGGACCGGCCAGTCTTTTGTCAGGTGCTGTCCCGGCGGCAGCCGCTGCGCGTCGGGGCGGGAAATCTTGCCGGTGAGGAAGCGGCCTTCGCGCGCCCAGCGCTCTTTGCTGCGGGTCAGCTTGCTGGTCGGGGGAAGGTCGTTGTCGTCGGCCATCTCATGCCTCTCTGTCGTCAGGCCGCGGGCCCGAACAGCAGCGGAAGCTGCCGCGGCCCCCGCACGGTGCCTTCCGACCAGGTGACCCGGCCGGCCGGATCCAGCCTGAAATCCGGAATCCGCTTCAGCCATTCCTCGATCGCCACCGTCATTTCCATGCGGGCGAGGTTGGAGCCGACGCAGCGGTGAATGCCGAGGCCGAAGGCGGCGTGGCGGTTCTCCTTGCGGTCGATCACCACCCTGTCGGCATCGGGGAACGCAGCGGGATCGCGGTTGGCGGCGGGAAACGACAGCAGCACCATGTTGCCGGGTTTTATGGGACAGCCGCTGACGGTGGTTTCCTTCACCACCTCGCGGGCCATCGTCACCGGCGCATAGGCCCGCAGCAATTCCTCGATCGCCACCGGCATCAGTTCGGGCTCGGCGATCAGCCGCGCGCGGTCGGATGGCGTTCTGGCCAGATGCCACAGCGAGGCGCCGATCGCGCTCCAGGTGGTGTCGATGCCGGCGATCAGCAGCAGCCGCAGCGAACCGAGCACGTGGATGTCGGACAGGGGCTGGCCGTCCTTGTCCCGGGCGTTCATCAGGGTCGAGATCAGGTCGTCGGTCGGGTGGCGCCTGCGCGCTTCGATGTGGCCGGTGAAATATCCGCCCATCTCGTGGACCGCGCGCATCATGATGGCGTCATCGGTGATGCCGAGTTCGAGAATTTCGTGGATCCACCGGATGAACAGCTCGCCGTCGGTTTCCGGGATGCCGAGCATGTGGGCGATGGCGCGCACCGGAACGTGCTTGGTATAGCGCGCCGCGGCGTCGCATTTGCCGTCGGCAACGAACCCGTCGATCAATTCGTTGCAGATCGCGCGGACCCGCGGCTCCAGCTTCTTCATGGCGTCCGGCGTGAACGGCGGCAGCAGCAACTGCTTGGCCGGCTTGTGTTCCGGCGGGTCGGAGGTGATCGGCGGCGCCCGGTTGGTTATCTCGGGCCTGACGTCGCGTACGATGATGCGGCGCGAGGAAAAATGCTCGGTGTCGTAGGCGATCTGCTTGACCGCCTCGTAGGTGGTCGGCAGATAGCAGCCGAGGAAGCGATCGGTGTGGACCACCGGGCTGTGCGCGCGCAATTCATCCCAGATCGGAAACGGATCTTCGGTCCAGCGCGGATCGGTATGGTCGAAATCGTGAACCCAGTCGGTGACGGGGGCGTGATCTGACATCGGCAAGGTTTCCCCGGTTCATTCCTCGGTGACGTCGATCGCGATTTCCGGGCAGTTGGCCTTGGCGAGCCAGGCCTGGTCCTCGAGCCCGCTCGGCACCGAGCCGTCGCCGACCTCATGCGCATTGCCGAATTCGTCGAGTTCGAACAGGTCGGGCGCCAGCGCCTTGCAGCGGGCGTGTCCCTGGCACTTGTCCTGGTCGACATGTATTTTCAGCTTTCCGGACATGGCAGGCGTTTCCCCTGGTTGCGCCGATGACGCGCGCGATTGGCATTTCGCGGGCGATTATAGCCGCGCGGCCTGCATTCGCCAGCGTGCAGATGGCCGCTTGCCGGGCTATCACGATCCTCGTCCCTGCGAACGCAGCGACCCATGCGCCGAGGAATTGCGTTTTCGGCACTGGAGCAGCGGCGTTTTTTATTTTGAGGCCAGGGGTGATGGGTCCCTGCGTCCGCAGGAACGACCGTTGGGAGCTTGTGCGAGACCATGACCGCATCGATGTGCGGTTCAGTTAAGCCATAGGCGAGAAACCTCGAAATCGCCGAACTAGCCGGCCGGCCTTGGCTGGCTTCTCGGATCGATCGGCGTGGAGCCGCGGACGCCCAGAATGTCCTCCAGCGCCTTGGCGCCGGCGAGCAGCTGCGCCTCGCCGCGCGGCGGCGCCACCATCTGCAGTCCGACCGGCAGGCCGGAGGCGGTGAAGCCGCACGGCAGCGACAGCGCCGGGCAGCACACCAGGGTGATCGCATAGACGATGCCGAGCCATTCGACATAATTGTCGAATTTCCTGCCGGCGCATTCGGCGACATAGCGCTGTTCGACCGGAAACGGCGCCACGATGGTGGCCGGCGTCAGCAACAGGTCGTAGCTCTGGAAGAACGCCAGCGTGCGCTCGGTCATGGCGAGCCGCTGCGCCTCGGCCCGCGCCAGCTGCTCGACACCGAGCTTGAGGCCTTCCTCGATATTCCAGATCACCTCCGGCTTGAGCTGGTCGCGCTTGTCGCGCAGCAGCGCCGCCTTGCTGACCGCGAAATCGAACGCGCGCAGCACATGGAAGCATTCATGGGCCTCGCGCAGGTCCGGATGCGCCTGCTCGACGGTCGCACCGGCCTCGGCAAAGCGGGCCGCGGCCCGGGCGGTGATGCCGGCGACTTCGGGATCCACCGGGGTGATGCCGAGATCGGGCGAAAAAGCGACGCGCAGCGGCCGCCTGCCGGAGCGCGCCGCCGACAGGAACGAGGCCGGCAGCAGCGGCAGCGACAGCGGATCGGCCGGATGCTCGCCGCTCATGGCATCGAGCAGCAGCGCGAGGTCCTCGACATTGCGCGCCATCGGGCCCTGCACGCCGAGATTGCGATCGACCTTGGCCTGGGGGGTATGGGCGACACGGCCGATGCTCGGCCGCATGCCGACGATGCCGCAGAAGCTCGCCGGATTGCGCAGCGAGCCGCCCATGTCGGAGCCGTGCGCGAGCCAGGCCGTGCCGGTGGCAAGCGCCGCGGCGGCGCCGCCGGAAGAGCCGGCGGCGGAGCGCGACAGGTCCCAGGGGTTGCGGGTGGCGCCGAACACCTCGTTGAAGGTGTTGGCGCCGGCGCCGAATTCCGGCGTGTTGGACTTGGCGTAGACCACCGCGCCATTGCCTTCGAGATGTTCGACCATCAGGTCGGAGCGCGCCGGGATGTTGTCCCTGTAGATCGGCGATCCCTGCGTGGTCCGCACCCCTGCGACATCGGCCAGGTCCTTGATCGGCAGCGGCAGCCCGGCGAGCAGGCCGCGTTCGCCGAGCGGCTTCTTCATCAGGGCTTCGGCGTTCTTGCGGGCGCGATCGAAGCACAGCGTCGGCAGCGCGTTGACCGGGCCGTCGACCTCGGCGATCCGCCGCTCCAGCACGTCGAGCAGCTCGAGCGGCGTGACCTCGCCGGCGTTGAGCTTGTCGACGATGGCGCACGCCGTCGCCTGCACCAGGTCCTGATCGGATGCCACTTGTTCTCTCTCCCGTTGTTCGGTCGCGCGAGCGCCGATGCTGTAGCCGTGTAGACCATCTTGAGGCAAGGTGGAAACCAGCCAAACGGATGACCCCGGAGATTGAGCATGACGACGCCATTCGACGCGCCTGACTGGCGTGCCATGAGCCAGCAGGAGCTCGATCTCGGTCTCAACAACAGCGTGGCGGTCCAGGGCAGCGCCGACATCGTCGCCGGCTGGGAGCGGCGTTCCGAGCAGATGCGCGGCCGCCACGCCCACCATCTCGACCTGCGCTACGGGCCGCGCCCGCGCAACCGGATCGATTTTCTGAAAGCCGCCGCCAACGCGCCGACACTGGTCTTCATCCATGGCGGCTACTGGCAGATGCGGGCCAAGGAAGCCTTCACGCTGTTTGCCGAAGGCCCTGTCGCGCATGGCATCAATGTCGCCCTGATCGGCTACACGCTGGCGCCGGAGACGACGCTCGACGGGATCGTCGCCGAAATCCACGCGGGGCTAGACTTTCTGTCGGAACGATTGCCCGGGCTCGGCGGCGATGCCGGCCGGATCGCGGTGTCCGGATGGTCGGCCGGCGGCCATCTGACGGCAGTGGCGCTGTCGCATCCGCAGGTCAAGGCCGGAGTGGCGATCAGCGGTATCTACGACCTGGAGCCGATCCGCCACAGCTATCTCAATGCCAAGCTCGGCCTCGACGAAGCGATGTCGCGCCGCAACTCGCCGATGCTGCAGGCCGGCGGCGCCATGAAACCGCTGTCGCTGGTGGCCGGCAGCGCCGAACTGCCGCTGTTGCGCCGGCAGACCGCCGATTTTGTCGGCCACCGCGCCCGGTTCGGATTGCCGGTCAACTATGAAGAGATTCCTGGCGCCAACCATTTTACCATCATGGACGAACTGCTCTCGCCAACCGGGCGCATCACGACCCTGGTCCGGCAACTGTTCGAGCGGCTCTAGCCAAGCAATTCCTCGTCATGCCATGACGAGAAGCTCGTGTCCCGGTGCAGCGTGCTTCACGCTGCGCCGCAGAGCCGGGTCCCAGGCGTTTCGCCCGGTGCATGGGCCCCGGATCAGCAGCGCACCATGCCGCGTCCGGGGCACGGTTGCCGCAATCTAATAGCCGGCGGCGATCCCGCCATCGACGGTGAAAATCACGCCCGAGGTGTAGCCGGAGCGGTCGGAGGCGAGGAAGGCCATCAGGTCGCCGATCTCGCGCGCATGCGCCGGGCGTGCGAGCGGCAGGCCCTTCTGGAACTCCGTGTAGCGGGACTCGTCGCCGAACTGGTTTTTGGCGCGGGTCTTCAGCAAAGTGACATGGCGGTCGGTGCCGACCGGGCCGGGATTGATGCCGACCACGCGGATGTTGTCGGCGAGACTCTTGCCGCCGAGCGCGCGGGTGAAGGCCATCAGCGCGGCATTGCCGGCGCTGCCGCAGATGTAGTTGGCATCGAATTTCTCGCCGGCGGCGCCGATGTCGTTGACGATCACGCCGTGGCCGCGGGCTTTCATCTGCGCATAGATCGCGCGGGTGAGGTTGATGTAGCCGAACACCTTCAACTCCCAGGCGTGACGCCAGGCGGCCTCGTCGATCCTGTCGATCGAGCCGCCCGGAATGTCGCCGGCATTGTTGACGAGAATGTCGATATCGGAGGCCTGCTTCGCCAGCCTTGCAAGATCGGCCGGATTGCGCAGGTCGACGACATGCGCCGACGCGTCGATCTGGTGCGCCGCGCGCAGCCGTTCGGCGAGCGCCTTCAGCTGGTCGCCGCTGCGGGCCGCGAGCAGCAGATCGCAGCCTTCCTCGGCAAAGGCCTCGGCGGCGGCGGCGCCGATGCCCTTGGAGGCGCCGGTGATCAGGACGCGCTTGCCGCGCAGGTGAAGATCCATGGGAATGCTCGCTTGCTGGAGGGGTTTTTGGGTGGCCGGTGATTTTCACCTGTCAGGCGGTCGTCGTCGAACGGGTCAGCATTGCACTGCAGCGTTGCACCGCGGCAAAGTTTGGTCCATTGCAATCCGATCAAACAGGTTGTCTGGCCGGCCGGCAAGACTTGAAGGAATTCATCGATGAGCAGCGAGAAGAAGCCCTACCGGATCGCGGTCATTCCCGGCGACGGGATCGGCAAGGAAGTGGTGCCGGAGGGCCTGCGGGTGCTGGAGGCGGCGGCGAAAAAACACGGCGTTTCCGTGCATTTCGACCATTTCGATTTCGCCAGCTGGGACTATTACGAAAAACACGGCCAGATGATGCCGGACGACTGGAAGGACAAAATCGGCAAGCACGACGCGATCTATTTCGGCGCGGTCGGCTGGCCGGCGAAAATTCCCGATCACATTTCGTTGTGGGGCTCGCTGATCAAGTTCCGCCGCGAGTTCGACCAGTATGTCAACCTGCGCCCGGTGCGGCTGATGCCGGGGGTGCCGTCGCCACTGGCCAACCGCAAGCCCGGCGACATCGATTTCTGGGTGGTGCGCGAGAACACCGAAGGCGAATATTCTTCCGTAGGCGGCCGCATGTTCCCGGACACCGAGCGGGAATTCGTCACCCAGCAGACGGTGATGACGCGGATCGGCGTCGACCGGATTTTGAAATTCGCCTTCGAGCTGGCGCAGTCGCGGCCGAAACAGCACCTGACCTCGGCGACCAAGTCCAACGGCATCTCGATCACCATGCCGTATTGGGACGAGAGGGTCGAGGCGATGGCGAAAAACTATCCCAGGGTGAAATGGGACAAATATCACATCGACATCCTGACTGCGAATTTCGTGCTGCATCCGGACTGGTTCGACGTCGTGGTCGGCTCCAACCTGTTCGGCGACATCCTGTCCGATCTCGGGCCGGCCTGCACCGGCACCATCGGCATCGCGCCGTCCGGCAACATCAATCCGGAAGGACATTTTCCGTCGGTGTTCGAGCCGGTGCATGGCTCGGCGCCCGACATCGCCGGCCAGGGCATCGCCAACCCGATCGGCATGATCTGGTCCGGCGCGATGATGCTGGAGCATCTCGGCGAGAAGCCGGCGGCGGCGGCGATCGTGAGCGCGATCGAGCGCACGCTCGGCGAACGCACGCTGCGGACGCGGGATCTCGGCGGCAACGCCGACACCACGGCGTGCGGCAAGGCGGTCGCGGAGATGGTGGAGTAGGGGTGCGGCCTCCTGCGGACATGGCAACCGCATACGAGCCGCGTCTCTCGAGACTGCGTCCCTCCCCCTGCGGGAGAGGGCTCAACAACGCCGGCAAAAGACTCTGCTGGGGGAGGGGTCGACGCAGAGCACTACCCCTCACCCAGCAGAGTTTGTGGCAGGCGTCTCACATGCCCTCTTCCATGGGATCAAGATAGCAAGTTCGCGCCGTTGTTTCCTCGTCTTTCGGATTGGTCGAACCTAGCGAGTAGAAGGCGCGCCGCTGCTTCACCCCCGCGCAATCCTGCGGCAATGCGCCCACGCCGCCGCAATCAGGTTTTCGCTGGCTTCCGGGGTGCGGAACGCGGAATGCGCCGACAGCGTCACGTTGGGCAGCCTGGTCAGCGGGTGATCCGCCGGCAGCGGCTCGGTCTTGAAGACGTCGAGGCCGGCGTGGCGGATGCGGCCGGACTGCAGGGCCTCCATCATCGCAGGCTCGTCGACGATCGCGGCGCGCGCGGTGTTGACGAACAGCACGCCCGGCTTCATCGCCGCGATGCGCGCGGCGGACAGAAAGCCGCTGGTGTCGTCGTTCAGCAACAGATGCAGCGAGACCACGTCGCTCTGCGCCAGCAGTTGATCGAGTTCGACGAATTCGACGCCCGGATAGGTCTTCGGCGACCGGTTCCAGGCGATCACGCGCAGGCCGCTGCCGAGCGCGATGCGGGCCACTTCGGCGGCGATGCCGCCGAACCCGATCAGGCCCAGCGTCTTGCCTGTGAGCTGCATGCCGTCCTCGCGCAGCCAGTTGCCGGCGCGCATCCCGCGGTCCATCGCCGCCAGCCCGCGCGCGGCGGCCCACATCAGCGCGATGGCGCATTCGGCCACCGCGGTGTCGCCATAGCCCTTGATCAGATGAACCTCGATGCCCAGCGCGGCGAGTTCCTCCGGATTCATGTAGCTGCGCGCGCCGGTACCGAGAAACACCACATGCTTCAGGCCATTGCAGCGCCGCGCCACCTCGGTCGGCAACGGGGTATGGTCGATGATGACGATCCCGGCGCCATCAAGGATTTCGGGCATCTGGTCCGCGGTGATGTCGGCGTTGCGGTTGACGCGGATGGCGGGATCGCCGTCCCTGTGCTGGCGCTCGAAGATATCCGCCAGCGAGCCGTTGGCATCGACAAACACTCCGCGCACTGAAATCTCCATTGGTTTTGCGATGACCGGGCTGAAGTCTAAGACAGCTTTTCCGAAATCGGAATCATTTCGGCATCCTTGCTCGACCTCATCCTGAGGAGCATCGCGGAAGCGATGCGTCTCGAAGAATGGCCGCACACGACGTCCGTGCCACGCTGCCATCCTTCGAGACGCCCGGCTTCGCCGGGCTCCTCAGGATGAGGTCCGAGGGTTTCAACCGATCGGTTTGACGATATCGCTGCACTAGGAAGCGACGCCGGCCAGCGCCAGCACGGTATGCATCAGGACATTGGCGCCGGCGGTGCAGTCGGCCTGGGTGGCATCCTCGAGCTCGTTGTGGCTGACGCCGTCCTTGCAGGGCACGAACACCATCGCCGCCGGCATCACGGTGTTGAGGTTGCAGGCGTCGTGACCGGCGCCGGAGGTGATGCGGCGGTGCGAATAGCCGAGCGCCTGCGCGGCCTGCTCCACGGCATCGACCAGTTTTGCGTCGAAATGGGTCGGCGGCTTGCGCCATACCAGGTCGAGCGCGACCTCGACCCTGCGCCGGGCCGCGATCCCGGCAATGGCGGCGCGCAGCTCGCGGTCGAGCGCGTCCATGATCGCCGCATCGGCGCTGCGGCAATCCACGGTAAACGCGATGGCGCCGGGAATCACATTGCGCGAGGGGCTGGCGATCACCGCCTCGCCGACGGTGCCGACCGCCCTGGGACCGTGGCTCGTCGCAATCCGCTCCATCGCCAGCACGATCTCCGACAGGGTGGCGAGCGCGTCGCGCCGCAGCGGCATCGGCGTCGAGCCGGCATGGCTCTCGAAGCCGGTGATCCTGCCGTCATACCACAATACGCCCTGGCCGGAATCGACCACGCCGATGGTCTTGCCTTCGGCTTCCAGGATCGGGCCCTGCTCGATATGCAGTTCGACGAAGCCGGCAAATTTCTGCGTGCCGACCGCGCTGTCGCCGCGATAGCCGATGGTATCCAGCGCCTCGGCCACCGTGACGCCGTCGATATCCCTGCGCGACAGGATATCATCGGTGGTGAAATCGCCGACGTAAGCTGCCGATCCCATCATCGCCGGCGCGAAGCGCGAGCCTTCCTCGTTGGTCCAGTTGACGATGCAGAGCGGGATTTCGGTCTCGATCCCGGCGTCGTTGAGGGTGCGCACCACCTCGAGGGCGGCCAGGGTGCCGAGCACCCCGTCGAACCTGCCGCCGGTCGGCTGGGTGTCGAGGTGCGAGCCGAGTCCGATCGGCGGCTTCGACATGTCGCGGCCCGGTCGCAGCGCGAACATCGAACCCAGCCCATCGACCTGCACGGTGAGACCGGCGGCCTCGCAGGCGTCGCGAAACCAGTCGCGGACCTGCTTGTCCTCTGGCCCGAGCGTCAGCCGCCGCACCCCGCCTTTCGGCGTGGCGCCGAATTTTGCGGTTTCGTGGATCGTATCCCACAGCCTTGCGGAATCGATCTGCAGATTGGATGCGATGCTGGTCATGGAACTGATTTTCCGCAAAAACCGGACGGGACGCCAACGGTTGTTTTCAATGACGCGGCGGCGGCGGCGCGTCAATATCGACCACGCCCTGCGCCAGCTGCGCGGCGAGTTCGGCGACGCGCTCGACCGCGGCGGTGTCGGGGGAAGTCAGCCAGCTCGCCGAAAACGTCAGCGGCGGGATCTGCAGATTGGTCGACAGCAATTGCAGCCTTGCGTCGGCCATTTCGTTTTCGACGATCGCGGTGGGGATCACGGCAACGCCGAGGCCTTCGATCGCCATGTGGATCACCGTGGCCAGCGAGGCGCTGGCATGCAGCCGCATCGGCGGCAGGTCCGGACGGTTGAACAGCGAGCGCACGATCTCGTAGGGCGCGGTCTTGCGCGGAAAGGTGATGATCGGAAATCTCGAAAGCTCGTGCACCGTCAGCTTGCGGTTGCCCAGTCCGAGCGCCGGACTGGCGAGGAACCCCACCGTATAGTCGCACAGCGCCCGGTTGCTGATGGTCGGCGCCGTCAGCGGCCCGAGCAGGAATGCCAGTTCGATTTCCTGCGCCAACAGCCGGGTGCGCAAATTCGAGGTGATGTCGACCTCGATCTCAAGCGAGAGATTGGGATAGGCGTGATTGACGCTCTTGATCAGCTGCGGCAGCCAGGTGTGCACGATGGTCTCGGCGACGCCGAGCCGCAGCACCCCGCGCATCGCCGAACGGTCGCCGATCACGGCCAGCATTTCCGAGCGCAGCCCGATCAGCTTCTCGGCATAAACCATCATCTGCCGCCCGCTCGGCGTCGGCAGCACCATGCGGCGGTCGCGCTGCAAGAGCCGGACCCCGACCTCGCGCTCGAGCTGCGCGATCCGCTGCGAAATCGCGGGCTGGGTGGTGTTGAGCTTCTGGGCCGCGCCGCGGAAGCTGCCGAGGGTCACCACCCACATGAAGGTCTCGATTGCCTTGAAATCAGCCATGCACCCAAACCTTCCAGGTCGATAAATCTAATTTATCTATATTGATCAAAAACAACGATTAGACATTATGTTAGACCTATGGCCCATTCCCTGTCGAGCCAATTGGAGCGGGATCAACGATGACCAGCCTGGCAACAACCGAACGCCTGTCGGACACCGCGGCGGAGGCGTCGCCGAGGACCGATCCGCTGCCGAGCGTTTTGGCGCGCCGGGCCTGCCGCGCCGGCATGGCCGCGACCACCGCCGGCGTCGCCAACGGCTTCGTGCAGGGCAACCTGGCGATCCTGCCGGAAAAGCTTGCCGCCGCGTTTCATCGCTTCTGCCAGCTCAATCCCAAACCGTGCCCGATCATCGGCATGTCCGAGGTCGGCGACCCCCGGATTCCCTCGCTCGGGATCGATCTCGACATCCGCACCGACCTGCCGCGCTACCGGGTCTGGCGCGACGGCGAAGTAACGGAGGAGCCGACCGACATCATGGCGCATTGGCGCGACGACCTGGTCGCCTTCGTGCTCGGATGCTCGTTCTCCTTCGAGGAAGCCCTGATGGCGGACGACCTGCCGATCCGGCACATCGAGCGCCAGGTGCGGGTGCCGATGTACCGCACGAATATCGCCTGCGCGCCGGCGGGACCGTTCGCCGGTCCGATGGTGGTGTCGATGCGGCCGTTCAAGCCGGCGGATGCGATCCGCGCGGTGCAGATCACCTCGCGGTTTCCCGCCGTGCATGGCGCGCCGGTGCATCTCGGCCATCCGCAGTCGATCGGGATCGCCGACCTCGCCCGGCCGGACTATGGCGATGCGGTGCCGCTGGAGGCCGACGAGATTCCGGTGTTCTGGGCCTGCGGCGTGACGCCCCAGGCCGTGATCGCGGCGGCGAAGCTGCCGTTCGCCATCACCCACGCGCCCGGATTGATGCTGGTCACCGACCTCAGGAACAAGCAGCTGGCCGTGCTTTAATGGGCAGCGCGTGGCGTTCTTTGAGGCTTTACCGTAACTTGCAATCGTTTCATCGATAGCTGCCGTTCAACAGGGGATCCCGCCATGACGATCACACGCCGGAATGTATTGCTGGGCGCCACGGCCACCGCGGCGCTGCTGCCGATCGCGGCGCGCGCCGACACGCCCGATGTGGCGATCGGCATCATCTATCCGTTTTCGGGCTCCAGCGCCCAGATCGGCGTCGATGCCAAGATGGCGTTCGAGACCGCCGCCGAGATCATCAACAACAAATATGACTTCGACCTGCCGCTGGCGCGCGACGCCGGACTGCCGGGTCTCGGCGGCGCCAAGGTCCGCCTGGTCTATGCCGATCACCAGGCCGATCCGCAGAAGGGCCGCGCCGAGGCCGAGCGCCTGATCACCCAGGAGAAAGTCTGCGCCGTGATCGGCACCTATCAGAGCGCGGTGGCCGTTACGGTCAGCGACATCTGCGAACGCTACCAGATCCCGTTCATTTCCGCCGACAATTCCTCGCCGAGCCTGCATCGCCGCGGCCTGAAATTCTATTTCCGCGCCGCCCCCCATGACGAGATGTTCTCGGCGGCGATGTTCGACTTCTTCGATGCCATGAAGAAGAAGGGCACCAAGATCGAAACCCTGGCGCTGTTCCACGAGGACACCATCTTCGGTACCGATTCCGGCAACGCCCAGCTCAAGCTTGCCAAGGAACGCGGCTACAAGGTGCTGGCCGACATCAAGTACCGCGCCAATTCGCCGTCGCTGTCGGCCGAAGTGCAGCAGCTCAAGGCGGCCAATGCCGACGTGCTGATGCCGTCGAGCTACACCACCGACGGCATCCTGCTGGTCAAGACCATGGCCGAACTCGGCTACAAGCCCAACGCCATTGTCGCGCAGGACGCCGGCTTTTCGGAAAAGGCGCTGTATGACGCGGTCGGCGACAAGCTCGAAGGCGTGATCTCGCGCGGCAGCTTCTCGCTCGATCTTGCCGCCAAGCGGCCGATGGTCGGCAAGATCAACGCCATGTTCAAGGCAAAATCCGGCAAGGACCTCAACGATTTCTCCTCGCGGCAGTTCATGGGCCTGATCGTGATGGCGGACGCCATCAACCGCGCCAAGTCCACCGACGGCGACAAGATCCGGGAAGCCCTGGTGGCCACCGACATGCCCGGCGAGGATACCATCATGCCGTGGAAGGACGTGAAGTTCGACTCGATGGGCCAGAACAACGACGCCGATCCGGTGCTGCTGCAATATGTCGGCGGCAAGTTCGTCACCATCTTTCCGCCGCAGGCCGCGGTCGCCGAAGTCATCTGGCCGATGAAGTAAGATGCGTGATGCGCATCATACCGCCGCACACACCCTCATCCTGAGGAGCTTGCGGAGCAAGCGTCTCGAAGGATGGATGCAGCGCATGGGCTCGCGGCCATCCTTCGAGACGCGCGCAGGGCGCGCTCCTCGGGATGAGGCTAGCTGCCCGGAGCAACAGCCATGACAGCTGCGGCCATCATCCAGGGTATTGTGTGTGTGGTCATTGCGAGGCGCGCAGCGACGAAGCAATCCATGCTTGCTTGTAGCGGCGCGATGGATTGCTTCGCTCCGCTCGCAATGACGGTGCCCGGGGATGGCGTTCTTTGCCCGGAGCAACATCGATGACCGCCGCGACCATCATCCAGAGTCTCGCCAGCGGCCTGCTGATGGGGCTGCTCTACGGCCTGATCGCGGTCGGCCTCGCGCTGATCTTCGGGCTGATGGACGTGGTGAACTTCGCCCATGGCGAATTCCTGATGATTGCGATGTACGCGACCTTCTTCCTGTTCACCTTCTTCGCGATCGATCCGCTGCTCGCCGCTCCCCTGGTCGCGGCGGCGTTGTTCGTGTTCGGCGCCCTGGTCTATCTGCTGGTGGTGCGCTTCGCGGTCAGGGCCAAGGCCAATGCCGGCATGGTGCAGATCTTTTCCACCTTCGGGCTCGCCATAGCGATGCGCGGCCTGGCGCAGTTCTTCTTCACGCCGGACTATCGCAGCGTCACCCATTCCTGGCTCGGCGGCAGGACCATCTCGATCTACGGCATCTTCCTGCCGGTGCCGCAGCTGGTCGGCGCGCTGGTGTCGATCGCGGCGTTCGCAGGCCTGTACTTCTTCATTCACCGCACCGATTTCGGCCGCGCCCTGGAGGCGACCCGCGAGGACGCCGGCGCGGTGGCGCTGGTCGGCATCGACAAGAACCGGGTTTTCGCGCTGGGCTGGGGCCTCGGCGCGGCGCTGGTCGGGCTCGCCGGCGCGGTGATGGCGATGTTCTTCTACATCTATCCCGATGTCGGCGCGTCGTTCGCGCTGATCGCCTATGTCACGGTGGCGCTGGGCGGCTTCGGCAGCGTGTTCGGCGCCTTTGCCGGCGGCATCATCGTCGGCCTGGTCGAAGCCTCCACCGCGCTGATCCTGCCGCCGTCGCTGAAGTCGGTCGGCATCTACGCGGTGTACCTGCTGGTGGTGTTCATCCGGCCGCGTGGCCTGTTCGGGTCGATCTGATGGACAACAGCCTTGCCCAGCGCCGCCGCCGCGACCTGATGGTGGCGGCCTGTCTTGCGGCGATCGCGGCAACGGTGCCGCTGTTCGTCAAGGACGTCTATGTCCAGAACATCATGGTGCTGACGCTGATGTACGCGGCGTTGTCGCAGAGCTGGAATATCCTGGGCGGCTATTGCGGGCAGATCTCGCTCGGCCATGCCCTGTATTTCGGGGTCGGCGCCTACACCACGGCGCTGCTGTTCACCAAGTTCGGCGTGCTGCCGTGGTTCGGCATGCTCGGCGGCGGCCTGATCTCGGCTGGCATCGCGCTGGCGCTGGGCTATCCCTGCTTCCGGCTGCGCGGACACTACTTCGTCATCGCCACCATCGTCATCGCCGAGATCGCGTTGCTGTTGTTCCAGAACTGGGACTGGGCCGGCGCCGCGCTCGGCATCGACATTCCGGTGCGCCACGACAGCTGGCTGTATTTTCAGTTCACCCGCAGCAAGCTGCCCTATTTCTACTTTGCCCTGGCGCTGGCCTGCGTCGCCTGGCTGGTCACCTGGTGGCTGGAGGATTCCAAATGGGGGTTCTGGTGGCGCGCCGTGAAGGACAATCCGGACGCCGCCGAAAGCCTCGGCGTGGTGGTGTTCAATTCCAAGATGGGGGCGGCGGCGGTCTCGGCCTTCCTCACCGCGGTCGGCGGCGGCTTCTACGCGCAGTTCGTCTCCTATATCGATCCGGAGAGCGTGATCGGCTTCCAGTTCTCGCTGCTGATGGCGCTGCCCGCGGTGGTCGGCGGCATCGGCACCCTGTGGGGGCCGGTGCTCGGCGCCGTCATCCTGATCCCGCTCACCGAACTGACCCGCTCCTTCATCGGCGGCTCCGGCCGCGGCGTCGATCTGATCGTCTACGGCACGCTCATCGTGCTGATCTCGCTGGCGCGGCCGGAAGGCCTGGTCGGAATGTTCTCGCCAAGGCGCAAGGGAGCGGTGCGATGACGGCGCTGCTGGAAACCCGCGGCGTCTGGCAGCGTTTCGGCGGCCTGATCGCCAACAGCGATATCTCGATATCGATCGGGCGCGGCGAGATCGTCGGGCTGATCGGCCCCAACGGCGCCGGCAAGTCGACCCTGTTCAACCTGATCGCGGGCGTGCTGCCGCCGACCCAGGGCTCGATACTGTTCGACGGCGAAGACGTCACCGCGCTGCCTGCGGCGGAGCGCTGCCGCCGCGGCATCGCCCGCACCTTCCAGGTGGTGAAAAGCTTCGAGACCATGACGGTGATCGACAACGTCATCGTCGGCGCGCTGGTTCGCACCACCGTCATGCGCGAGGCGCGCCGCAAGGCCTATGAGGTGCTGGAATTCGCCGGCCTCGCCGGCCGCGCCGAGGTTCTGGCCAGCGAGCTGATCCCGTCGGAAAAGCGCAGGCTCGAGGTCGCCCGCGCGCTGGCGACCGGACCAAAACTGCTGCTGCTCGACGAGGTGCTGACCGGCCTGACCCCGATCGAGGCCCAGACCGGCGTCGAACTGGTGCGAAGGGTGCGCGCCACCGGCGTCACCGTGCTGATGGTCGAGCACGTCATGGAAATCGTGATGCCGCTGGTCGACCGCGCCATCGTGCTCGATCTCGGCAAGGTGCTGGTCGAGGGCAAGCCGGCCGACATCGTCCGCGATCCGAAAGTCATCAGCGCCTACCTCGGGGATCGTCATGCTGTCGGTGCATGAAGTCACCACTGCCTATCAGGGGCTGGTGGCGATCTCGGCGGTTACGATCGAGGTCGCCAAGGGCGAGATCGTCTGCGTTGCCGGCGCCAACGGCGCCGGCAAATCGACGCTGCTGAAATCCATCGCCGGCGCCGAACGGCCGCGTTCCGGCGCCGTCACCTTCGACGGCGCGCGCATCGACGGCCTCGCCCAGCATGTCGTCACCGGCCGCGGCATCGCCTATGTGCCGGAGAACCGCCGGTTGTTTCCGCGGCTGTCGGTGCGCGACAATCTGCGCCTCGGCAGCTACCTGTTTCGCGGCGAAGGCGACCGCGACGCGCCGCTCGAACTGGTGTTCAAGCTGTTTCCGCGATTGTCCGAACGGCTGGCGCAGCGCGCCGAAACCCTGAGCGGCGGCGAGCAGCAGATGCTGGCGATCGGCCGCGCGCTGATGACCCGGCCGCGGCTGTTGATGCTGGACGAACCGTCGCAGGGCATCATGCCGAAACTGGTCGACGAGATCTTCCAGGCGGTGAAACGAATCCGCGACGCCGGCATGACCGTGCTGATCGTCGAGCAGCGCATCGCGGAGTGCCTCGAGATCGCCGACCGCGCCTACATCCTGCAGACCGGCCGGGTGCTGATGCAGGGCACGGCGGCCGACATCAAGGGCAATCCCGACGTGCGCAAGGCGTATCTGGGCTTGTGAAGTTTCGTGTCCCGGACGCGGTGCAGCCTCCTTCACGCCGTGCCGCAGAGCCGGGACCCCCCGGCATTTCGCTGCAAGGCCGGGGAACGCTCAATGCTCATGATGCTCCGGCAAGTCCAGCCCGAACGTCTTCGACAGATCCGCCACCTGCGCCGGCGTCAGGTAGCGCGGATTCAGTCCGCGCAGCAGCAGATAGAGTTTTGCGGTCTCTTCCAGTTCCTCGACGGCGAACACCGCGGCTTCCAAGGACTCCCCCGCCACCACCGGGCCGTGATTGGCGAGCAGCACCGAAGCATATTTTCCGGCAAGCCCCCTGATCGCCTCGGCGACGGCAGGATCGCCCGGCCGGTGATAGGGTAGCAGCGCGGTGGCCCCGCACCGCATCAGGTAATAGGGCGTCAGCGGCGGCAGGGCGGCGCGCGGATCGATCTCCGGCAGCATCGACAGCGCCACCGAATGGGTCGAATGCAGATGCACCACCGCGCGCGCACCGCCGCGGGTCTGGTACAGCGCGCTGTGCAGCGGCACTTCCTTGGTCGGCGCGTCGCCCGAAGCAAGCCGGCCGTCGGCGCCGAGCCGCGACAGCCGCGCCGGGTCCAGAAAGCCGAGCGAGGCATTGGTCGGCGTCACCAGATAGCCGCCGTCGTCAAGCCTGGCGCTGATATTGCCCGACGACCCCGGCGTCAGCCCGCGCTCGAACAGGGAGCGGCCGAGGCGGCAGATTTCCTCGCGGAGCCTGGTTTCGTTCATGGCAGCATCCCGGTTTTTCAAAAGCTTGTCTCATGCTTTGGCAGCCCGGCCAAGCCGTGATACCCAGAGCCAACGCCGCTCGTGAAGCCAGGCGGCGAGGAAACCAAAAGGGATTGCCGCATGCCTGAATCCATCCCTGCAAAGCCGCGCGTTGCCGTGATCGGGCTGGGCTCGATGGGATTCGGCATGGCCACCTCGCTGCGGCGCGCCGGCTTCGACGTCACCGGCTGCGATGTCACGGCCGAAGCGGTGGCGCGGTTCGTCGCCGATGGCGGCTCGGGCGCGCCGACTCCGGCCGATGCCGCCAGGGCGGCCGACATCGTCGTCAGCGTGGTGGTCAAGGCCGCGCAGACCGAGACGATCCTGTTCGGCCAGGATGGCGTCGCAGAGACGCTGGCCGATGGCGCGGTGTTCGTCTCTTCCGCCACCATGGACCCGGACGTGGCGCGGCGGCTGGCCAAGAAGCTTGAAGCCGGCGGCCGGCACTATCTCGATGCGCCGATCTCGGGCGGCGCGCAGCGCGCGGCGCAGGGCGAGCTGACCATTCTGGCCTCGGGAAGTGCCGCCGCCTTTGCCAGGGCAAGGCCCGCGCTGGATGCGATGGCGGCCAAACTCTATGAGCTCGGCGATGCCGCCGGCCAGGGGGCCGCGTTCAAGATGATCAACCAGCTGCTCGCCGGCGTGCATATCGCCGCGGCCTCGGAGGCGATTGCTTTCGCCGCCAGGCAGGGGCTCGACATCCGAAGGGTATACGAGGTGATCACCGCGTCGGCGGGCAATTCCTGGATGTTCGAGAACCGCATGCCGCATGTGCTCGACGGCGATTATGCGCCGCGCAGCGCGGTGGACATCTTCGTGAAGGATCTCGGCATCGTCCAGGACATGGCGCGGACCGCGAAATTCCCGGTGCCGCTGGCGGCAGCGGCGCTGCAGATGTTCCTGATGACGTCGGCTTCCGGGATGGGCCGCGACGACGACGCCTCGGTGGCGCGGATCTATGCCCGCGTCTCCGGCACGCATTTGCCGGGCGAGCCGAAGTGAACGTGAACCAGCCATAGGGAACGCCGATGCCCCGTTTCGCCGCCAATCTCAGCATGATGTTCACCGAACTCCCGTTCCTCGACCGCTTTCAGGCGGCGGCGGCAGCGGGGTTTACCGCCGTGGAATTCCTGTTTCCCTACGATCATCCCGCCGAAGAAGTCGGCAAGCGGCTGCACGGCAACGGCCTGACCCAGGCGCTGTTCAATCTGCCGCCGGGCAACTGGGAGGCCGGCGAAAAGGGTTTTGCGGCGCTGCCGGACCGCTTCGGCGACCTGCAGCAGAGCCTGCACAAAGCGCTGCCTTACGCAAAGGCAACCGGCGCCAGGCGCCTGCACCTGATGGCGGGGATCGCCGACCGCGATGACCGCAAGGCGGTGGAGGCGTTCTACAAATCGCTGGCATGGGCGGCGGAGTTCTTCGCGCCGCACGGCATCGATGTCGTGATCGAGCCGATCAACCCGCGCAACGTGCCCGGCTACTTCCTCAACGATTTTGGCTTTGCGCGCGACCTGATCGAGGAACTGAAGATTTCGAACCTGAAGCTGCAGTTCGACATCTATCACTGCCAGATCATTCACGGCGACGTCACGATGCGGCTGCGCCAGATGATGCCGCTGATCGGTCACATCCAGATCGCCAGCATCCCGTCGCGCCACGAGCCGGACGGCGAGGAATTGAACTATCCGTTCCTGTTCGCCGAACTCGACCGGCTCGGCTATGGCGGCTTTGTCGGCTGCGAATACAACCCGCGCGGCAACACCCAGGACGGCCTCGGCTGGTTCAGGCCCTATGCCGGAGCCCGACCGTGACATTGGCCGGAAAGCTGTATCTTGGCTGCATCGCCGACGACTACACCGGCGCCTCCGATCTCGCCAATACCCTGACCCGCTGCGGCCTGCGCACCGTGCAGACCATCGGCGTGCCGGCCGACGATCTGGCGCTGCCCGAGATCGACGCGGTAGTGGTGTCGCTGAAAAGCCGCTCGATCGAACCGGGCCTTGCGGTGGCGCGCTCGCGCTCTGCGGAAAGATGGCTGCGCGGCAGGGGCGCTGGCCACGTCCTGTTCAAGATCTGCTCGACCTTCGATTCCACCGATGCCGGCAATATCGGCCCGGTGATGGACGCGTTGCGCGCCGATGCCGGCGAGACCATCGTGCTGGTGACGCCGGCGTTTCCCGCGACCGGCCGCACCGTCTACCAGGGCAATCTGTTCGTCGGTCCGGTGCCGCTGAACGAAAGCCCGCTCAAGGATCATCCGCTCAATCCGATGCATGACTCCAATCTGGTGCGGGTGCTGGCGCGCCAGAGCAGGACCCGGATCGGACTGCTCGATCTCGCCGAGGTCGCGCGCGGTCCCGATGCCGTCCGCCGGCGCCTGGCCGCGCTTGCCGGCAGCGGCTTCGGGGCTGTCATCGCCGATGCGGTTTTCGAAACCGATCTGGAAACCCTGGGCGCGGTCGCGCGGGACCATCGGATCTCGGTTGGCGCTTCCGGCCTCGGGCTTGGATTGGCGCGGGCGCTGGTGTCCTCGGGGCAGATTGGGCCCCATCCGGTGAATGCCCGTTCCGGCGCCGCGGTCGGCGGACCGGCGGCCTGCCTGGCCGGCAGCTGTTCGCAGGCGACCCTGCAGCAGGTCGCAGCCGCCGAGGCGGTGATGCCGGTGCTGCATCTCGATCCCGACCAGGTCGTGGCGGGCCGGGACGAAGCCCGGCGGGCGTTGCAGTGGGCGCGGGAGCGGCTCGAGAGTGGAATGGTGCTGATCGCCAGCAGTTCGACGCCGGACCAGGTCGCGGCCTTGCAGGCGCGTCACGGCCGCGATGCCGTCGGCCACGCCATCGAGCAGGCGATGGCCGACATCGCGCAGGGGCTGGTCCGGGCCGGTGTCCGGCGGCTGGTGGTCGCCGGCGGCGAAACTTCCGGCGCGGTGGTGGACCGGCTGGGAATTCCCGGTTTTCTGATCGGCGCGGAAATCGCGGCCGGTGTCCCGGTGCTGCGCGCCGTCGGCGCCACGGGCGGCGACATGCTTCTGGCGCTGAAGTCCGGCAATTTCGGCGGCCCGGAATTCTTCTCCGATGCGCTGAGGCTGATGCCCTGAGGCTGCAGCCGGCATGCGCCGATCGCCGGCTCCCGCCCCGCCGTTAACCAGAATGCAGGGCCGATCGGCTTTGATGCCGGGGCATGGCCTTCCCGCGCCACGCCCGATCAAACTCGAAGCGCCAAACGCGCTCAAATCCAAGAGATTGCAGACATGCTTGCCAGGCTTTCGATTCGCGCCAAGATTACCGCCGTCGTCGCTTTCCTGCTCATCGCCATGACCGGCGTCGGCCTGCTGGCGATCGTCAACATGAGGGCCATCAACGCCAACGCGGTCGATATCCAGACGGTCTGGCTCCCCAGCGTCAGGGTTTTGGGCGATCTGCGCGCCGGCATCATTACCTATCGCAACGTGATCCGGGAGCACATGCTGGCGGTCACGGCGGAAGAAAAGCAGGCCGACGAAAAGATTCTGGCCGGGGTCGTCGACAGCAACGCGAAAATCCGCAGCAGCTACGAGGCGCTGATTTCTTCTCCGGAGGAGCGCGCGCTCTACCGGGAATGGTTGGAATTGTGGGACAGCTACAAGAAGGGCACCGAGCAGGTGATGGCGCTGTCCCGCGACAGCGCCGGCCGTTTTCCCACCGAGGCGCACGACCTGAACAGCAAGACCGTCAACCCGATCGGGCTCAAGGCCGATGCGATCCTGAAGCAGGCGATCGAGAACACCAATCATGGCGCCGACGCGGCCGGCAACGCCGCCAGCGACGAGTACGCCCTGGTCTTCAAGATTCTCGTGCTCATGATCGGACTTGCCGTCACCATCGGCATCGCGGTTGGAATTTACCTGATCCGCGACGTCTCGCGCGGCATCGCCTCGATCGTAACGCCGATGCAGGCGCTCGGCAGCGGCGACCTGACCGCGCAGGTTCCGCATCGGGGGGAGCCGACCGAGATCGGCTCGATGGCGGACTCGCTGCAGGTTTTCAAGGAGGCGCTGATTGCCAAGAAGGCCGCCGACGAGGCTGCCGCAATCGACGCCGAAGCCAAGATCGAACGCGGCCGCCGGGTCGACGGCATCACGCGCGACTTCGAATCGATGATCGGCGAGATCGTTGAGACCGTATCCTCGGCCTCGACCCAGCTGGAGGCGTCCGCCGGGACCCTGACCTCGACCGCCGAGCGCTCGCAGGAACTCACCACCATGGTGGCCGCCGCCTCCGAGGAGGCCTCGACCAATGTGCAGTCGGTGGCATCGGCCACTGAAGAGATGGCGTCGTCGGTCAACGAGATCAGCCGCCAGGTGCAGGAATCGGCGCGAATCGCCAATGAGGCGGTGGACCAGGCGCGCAAGACCAACGACCTCGTCGGCGAGCTGTCGCAGGCGGCCGGCCGGATCGGCGCGGTGGTCGAGCTGATCAACAACATCGCGGGCCAGACCAATCTTCTGGCACTCAACGCCACCATCGAGGCGGCGCGGGCCGGCGAGGCCGGGCGCGGCTTTGCCGTGGTGGCCTCCGAAGTCAAGGCGCTGGCCGAGCAGACCGCCAAGGCCACCGGCGAGATCGGCCTGCAGATCACCGGGATCCAGGCCGCGACGCAAGGCTCGGTCGCCGCCATCAAGGAAATCGGCCTGACCATCGGCCGGATTTCGGAGATTTCCTCGACCATCGCGGCTGCCGTGGAAGAGCAGGGGGCCGCCACCCAGGAGATTTCGCGCAACGTGCAGCAGGCGGCCCAGGGCACCCTGCAGGTCTCCTCCAACATCACCGACGTGCAGCGTGGCGCCAGTGAGACCGGATCGGCCTCATCCCAGGTACTGTCGGCGGCGCAGACGCTGTCCGGCGACTCCAACCGGCTCAAGCTGGAAGTCGGAAAATTCCTCAATTCGGTTCGGGCGGCGTGAGAACGCCGTTGCCACGAGCCGTGTCGTGACCGGGGACACGGACGGGTGCCAAGGATGTGAAGGCGCCGGGCGCTTCGGAGCTTGGCTTTTTCGCCCCGGTTCGGGTAGATCAGCGCGAACAGATTGGCCGTTTGGTGCGTCAGTTCAAGCCCCTGCGCGGGACCGAGGATTGCCCGTTCGATGACTGCACTGGTTCGCATCGCCCTAAGTCGGCCGTACACGTTCGTTGTGCTGGCGCTGCTGCTGCTGATCATCGGACCGTTGGCGGCGCTGCGCACGCCGACCGACATCTTTCCGGAAATCCGCATCCCCGTGATCGGGGTGGTCTGGCAGTACACCGGGCTGCCACCGGACCAGATGGCCGGACGCATGATCTCGCCGTTTCAGCGCGCGCTGACCACCACGGTCAACGACATCGAGCACATCGCCGCCAATTCCTATAACGGCTTCGGCATCGTCAAGATCTTCTTCCAGCCCAATGTCGACATCCGCACCGCCAACGCCCAGGTCACCGCGATCTCGCAGACCCTGCTCAAGGCGATGCCGCCGGGCGCGACCCCGCCGCTGATCCTGAACTACAGCGCCTCCACCGTGCCGATCCTCCAGGTCGCCTTGTCCGGCGATGGCCTCACCGAGCAGAATCTGGCCGATATCGGCATCAACCAGCTGCGAGCCCCGCTGGTCACGGTGCCGGGTGCTGCGATTCCCTATCCCTATGGCGGCAAGCAGCGACAGGTGCAGATCGACCTCAATTCGTCGGCGCTGCAGGCGCTGGGGCTGTCCGGCCAGGACGTCGCCAACGCCCTCGCCGCGCAGAATCTGATCACCCCGGCGGGCACCCAGAAGATCGGCAATTTCGAATACACCATCCAGCTCAACAACTCGCCGCTGAAGATGGCGGACCTCGGCGACCTGCCGGTCAAGACCGTCAACGGCGCCATGGTCTATGTGCGCGACGTCGCCACCGTCCGCGACGGCAATCCGCCGCAGACCAATATCGTGCATGTCAACGGCAACCGCTCGGTGCTGATGATGGTGCTGAAGGCAGGCTACACGTCGACGCTGGACATCATCGCGGGCATCAAGCAGAAGGTCATCGACGTCAAGAGCCAGCTCCCGGATGAGCTCAAGATCGGCTTCATCGGCGACCAGTCGATCTTCGTTCGCGGTGCCATTACCGGCGTGGCGCGCGAAGGCGTGATCGCCGCGCTGCTGACCAGCGTGATGATCCTGCTGTTCCTGGGAAGCTGGCGTTCGACCATCATCATCGCGACATCGATCCCGCTGGCGGTGCTCGGCGCCATCATCATGCTGGCGGCGATCGGCGAAACCCTCAATATCATGACGCTCGGCGGCCTGGCGCTCGCGGTCGGCATCCTGGTCGACGAGGCCACGGTGACCATCGAGAACATCAACTGGCACCTGGAGCAGGGCAAGGAGGTCAAGACCGCGATCCTGGACGGCGCCAACCAGATCGTGGTGCCGGCGTTCGTCTCGCTGCTGTGCATCTGCATCGTGTTCGTGCCGATGTTCTTTCTCGACGGCGTCGCGCGCTTCCTGTTCGTGCCGATGGCGGAAGCGGTGATCTTCGCGATGATCTGGTCGTTCATCCTGTCGCGGACGCTGGTGCCGACCATGGCGATGTATCTGCTGCAGCCGCATGTGCACCATGCCGGCGACGAGGCGACGACGCCCCCGCGCAATCCGCTGGTCCGGTTGCAGCGCGGTTTCGAGGCAGGCTTCGAGCGGTTTCGCAGCGGCTACCGCGATCTGCTGTCGCTGGCGATGCAGCGACGGCCGGTTTTCGTGATCGGGTTCCTCGGCTTCGTCGGTCTGTCGTTCCTGCTGGTGCCGTTTCTCGGGCGAAACTTCTTTCCGTCGGTCGACGCCGGAGCGATCCTGCTGCATGTCCGCACCCAGGTCGGCACCCGGGTCGAGGAAACCGCCAATCAATTCGCCGACGTGCAGAAGGCGATCCGCACCATCATTCCGCCCGGTGAAATCGAGACCCTTGCCGACAATATCGGCATGCCGATCAGCGGCATCAACCTGACCTACAACAATACGGGCGTGATCGGCCCGCAGGACGGCGATATCCAGATCAAGCTGAAGGAAGACCATCGTCCGACCGCAGCCTATGTCAAGGCGCTGCGCGAGCAGCTGCCGCATCTGTTTCCCGGCCTCACCTTTGCCTTCCTGCCGGCCGACATCGTCAACCAGATCCTGAACTTCGGCGCGCCGGCGCCGATCGACCTGCAGATCCGCGGCGCCAACCTGACCGCCAATTTCGCCTACGCCAACCAGTTGCTGCGGCGGATTCGCCGAATCCCCGGCATCGCCGATGCGCGCATCCAGCAGTCGCCCAACAACCCGAGCTTCAATATCGACGTCGACCGCACCCGTGCCCAATATGTCGGACTGACCGAACGCGACGTCACCAACGCGCTCGGCGTCGACCTGGCGGGCAGCGCCCAGATTGCGCCGACCTACTACCTCAATCCGGACAATGGCGTGTCGTATTCGATCGTGATGCAGACCCCGCAATACCAGATCGACTCCTTGAGCGCGCTTCAGACGCTGCCGATCACTTCAGGCGGCGCCAATGCCCCGATTCTCGGCGGCATCGCCAATATCACGCGATCGACTTCCAACGCGGTGGTCTCGCAGTACGACATCCAGCCGATGGTGCAGATCTACGCGACGCCGCAGGATCGCGATCTCGGCGCGGTCGCCGCCGACGTCAGGTCCGCCATCGCCGACACCGCAAGGGAGGTTCCGAAGGGCAGCTCGGTGGTTCTGCTCGGCCAGGTGCAGACCATGAACAGCGCATTTTCCGGACTGCTGTTCGGCTTGCTTGGCGCGGTCGTGCTGATCTATCTGCTGATCGTGGTGAATTTCCAGTCATGGTCCGATCCATTCGTGATCATCACGGCGTTGCCTGCCGCGCTGGCCGGGATCGTCTGGATCCTGTTCTCGACCGAGACCACGCTGTCGGTTCCGGCGCTGACCGGCGCGATCATGTGCATGGGCGTCGCCACCGCCAACAGCGTGCTGGTGATCAGCTTCGCCCGCGAACGCTATGAGGAACTGGGCGACCCGATTGCCGCGGCGATCGAAGCCGGTTTCGTCCGCATTCGGCCGGTGCTGATGACGGCACTTGCCATGATCATCGGCATGCTGCCGATGTCGCTCGGCCTTGGCGAGGGCGGCGAGCAGAACGCGCCGCTCGGACGGGCGGTGATCGGTGGTCTGCTTTTTGCAACCGTTGCGACACTGATGTTCGTCCCTGTGGTTTTCAGCATGGTACACAAGAACCAGGGCGCCAAGGGCGGCGCCGCACCGGAGACTTCAAATGCCCATTGAACAGCGCCCCGCGGTCCATCGCCGGAAGCTGGGCATTGCCGGCCTCGTGGCGGGCATCGTTACGGTTCTCGTCGTGGTCACCGGGATCAAGGCGCGCGAGGATTCCGGCGCCAATCTGCGCGAATGGACTGACAGCCAGGCGATCCCGACCGTGGCGGTGGTACTGCCCGACGCCAAGGCTCTCAGCGCCACCATCGATCTGCCCGGCAGGCTGGAAGCTTATTATCGCGCGCCGATCTTTGCCCGCGTCAGCGGCTATCTCAAGAGCTGGAGCGCCGACATTGGCGCCAAGGTCAAGGCCGGGCAGGTGATCGCCGAAATCGAGGCGCCGGATCTCGACCAGCAGCTGTTGCAGGCGCGCGCCGATCTCGCCAGCCAGCAGGCCAGCGCGAAACTTTCGGAGGCGACATTGAACCGCCGCCGAACGCTGATCCCGTCGAATTTCGTTTCGATGCAGGAAATCGACGAACGCACCGCCGACCTCTCCAACAAGAACGCCGCGGTCAATGCCAGCCAGGCCAATGTCGAGCGGCTCGAGGCCCTGGCCGGCTACAAGAAGATCACCGTGCCGTTCGACGGCGTCGTCACCGCGCGCGATACCGACGTCGGCGCGCTGATCAATGCGGGCGGCGGCTCCGGCCCGCCGATGTTCGTGATCTCCGACATCAAGAAGCTGCGGGTCTATGTCAACATTCCGCAGAACTACGTGCCTGCGATCAGGATCGGCGCCAGCGCCATCATCACGATGCCGGAATACCCGAACCGCACCTTCGCCGCGACCGTGGAGGCTTCCTCGCAGGCGGTCGACGTTGCCACCGGCACGACCCGGATGCAGCTTGCGCTGGACAATGCCGGCGGCGAGTTGATGCCGGGCGGCTATGCCAATGTGCGCATGAGTCTGGCCAACGACACGGTGCCGCTGCATATTCCCGCCAGCGCCCTGATCTTCAACCAGAACGGTCTGCGCGTCGCCACCGTCGGCCCGGACGACAAGGTGCTGTTCAAGACCGTGACCATCGCCCGCGACCTCGGCCGCGAGATCGAGCTGGCGTCAGGCATAGCTCCCGACGATCGCATCATCGTCGCGCCGCCCGACGGCATCGCCGATGGCGACCAGGTTCGCGTGGCCGGCGCCAAGGGAAAATCCACCAAGATATCGGAACGGCAGGACGTCAAGGGCTGAGATCACGCCGCCCGCCACTCCAGCACGCCGTCCTCGGCGCTGACGATGGTGCCGGAGGAGCCGACCGGCGTGCGGTCCATGTCCAGAAGATGCGCCAGCGTGGCGCCGTCCTGCGCCGGCACCCGCGCCAGCGCGCGGGCATTTTCCGCCGTTCGCAGCATCACCACGCCGTGCTCGACCTCGCCATTGCGGCCATAGATCACGGTAAAGCTCTCGACCGAGCCCGTGCCGTCGGCTTCGGTGACGAAGTCGGGCACCGCGCCGCGATGCCGGTCCGCCTCGGCCTGCACGCTGGTGTCCTGCGTCAGCGGCGCCGGAGGCGGCCGGCGTGACAGCACCAGCGCGTGATGCTTGGTGACGAAGCCGCCCTGGCCGTACAGCAGGCCGAGCCTGGCGCCATTGCGCAGCTTGCGCACCATCGCGCAGGCCGCATGGGTCATGTAGGTGTTGAGCGGCGCGCCGAAAAAGGTCAGCCCGCCGGTCACGGTCGGCTGCACGTCGGCGCCCAGCCCCAGCGTCCGCCGCGCCATCTTCGGCACGCAGGGAAAGCAGCTGTAGAGCTCGATCGCGTCGAACGCGCGGCCATCGCCGCCGGCAAGCTGCATCGCCGCCCCGAGCACCGCGTTCTGGGCGTGGCTCTCGAAAAACTGGTCGCGGATCAGATAGTCGCGCGGCTCTTCCGCCGCGGCGCCGCCCCAGACGTGGATCAGCCGATCCTCGGCGATGCCGGCGGCGCGCGCCTTGGCAAGGCTGGTCATCAGGATCGCCGCGCCCATGTTGACGGTCGGATTGGCGACCATCAGCTTGGTATAGGGCCATGCGATCAGCCGGTTGTCAGGCGTCGGCGTCGTGATCTCGGCGGCGGTAAAGCGCCGCTTCAGCCACGCATGGGGATTTCGGGTTGCGACTTCGGAATAGGTCGACCACAGCTCGCCGGACTCCGCCAACGCCTGGCGCGGGGTCTGGCCCCAATGCGCCGCGGTCGCCGCTTCATAGAGCGGATAGACCGTCACCGGCCGGAACACGCCGAGCTTCACCGCGATCGGCTTCTGGAAAGCGGCGCCGCGCTTCGGCTCCGGCACGTCATGCGCGAACGGCGTCCATGGCAAGGCGATGCCGGCGCGTTCGGCCTTGGTGGCGGTCGACTGCGCCTCGGCACCGCAGACCGCGGCGACGCTGCATTCGCCGCGCGCGATCCGTTGCGCCGCTTCGTGCAGGTAGCGGATCGGGCTCTCGCCGCCGACCGGGCCGTAATAGGCGTGCGCCGGCTTGATGCCGAGGCGCGCGCCCAGTTCCGCCGCCGGATCGCGGTAGCGCCAGCTCAGGAAATTGACGATGTCCAGCGAGCCGATCTCGCCGAGCCAGCGCCCGCCGCTGTCCTGTTCGGCGCACCTGAGCGCCTCGACCAGCAGCGACAGCGGCTCCAGTCCGGACGTCAGCTCCGCCGGGCGGTCGGTAATCTCGCCGACGCCGATAATGACGGGGACGCGGTCTTCGGCGAGGGGAGTGGGTGCGTTGGTCATGTTTTCTTGTTTTCATTTTCCAGACAAAAGCAGGGCTTCGTGCCGAGGAGCGGCGACCTGGCCGCATCTCGAAGGATCAAGCGGTACATCCTCCCGGTTCGAGACGGCGCGCCCCGCAGCGCCAATGCGCTGGCGGAGTGCGCCTCCTCGCCATGAGCGGCCATTTATTCATCCACCAGCGCGTTCATGTGCTCGACCGCCTCGACAAAATCTTCCTTGAATTCCTGCACCACGGCGCCGGCGGATTTCACGCTGTCGATCAGGCCGACGCCCTGTCCGACGAAATAGCTGACGAGGTCGCGCGCCTGCGTGTTGCCCGATGCGGCGGCGCGATCGATCGAGTTGAAGGCGTCGCGGCTGATGATGCTCTGCAGCGGCATCGGCAGCGCGCCGGGGCTCTCGGCTCCGCGATCCCAGGCATCGGTCCAGACCGAACGCAGCTGCCGCGCCGGCTTGCCGGTGCGCCCCCTGGAGCGGATGGCGTCGCGCGACGAGGCCGCGATCATCTTTTCGCGAAAGATCTCGGTGGTCTCGGATTCCACCGTCGCCAGCCAAACCGAGCCGGTCCAGGCCCCGGCGGCGCCCATCGCCATGCAGGCGGCCATCTGGCGCCCGGTCATGATGCCGCCCGCCGCCAGCACCGGCACGTCGCGGATCGGCTTGATCGCCTTGATCACCTCGGGCACCAGCACCATCGTGGAAACCTCGCCGCAATGGCCGCCGGCCTCGGTACCCTGCACCACCAGAATATCCACGCCGGCCGCCACCTGGCGCAGCGCATGCTCCTTGGCGCCGACCAGCGCCGCGACCGGCACGCCGTGCTTCTTGCCCATCTCGATCATCGCCTTCGGCGGCACCCCGAGCGCATTGGCGATCAGCCGGATCGGATGCCGGAACGAGGCCTCGAGAACTTCCAGCGCGCGCTGGGCGTCGAACGGCTGCGGCGCATTGTCGGCGACATGGGTCGTCGTCAGTTCGACGCCGTATTTCTTCAGGAGATCGCGGGTGAAGGCGCGGTGTTCGGACGGAACCCGCGCCTCCAGGCTTTTCCAGGTGACGTCCTTCTCGCCCGAGGTCGAGATATTTTCCGGGATCAGCACGTCGAGGCCATAGGGCTTGCCGTCGACGTGGTCGTCGATCCATTTCAGTTCCTGCTCGATCGATTCGGGCGAATGGGTGGTTGCGCCGAGCACGCCGAAGCCTCCGGCGCGGCTCACCGCCGCCACCACATCGCGGCAATGGCTGAAAGCCAATAGCGGAAATTCGATTCCCAGCATCTCGCAGATCGGCGATTTCATGGTTTTATTCACTCCCTGCGGCAGCCTTTCGGTGCTGCTCGTTCTTGCTTTGGATGGCGAGCGCGGCGCGACGCTAGCGCATCGAGGGCAGACAAGCCAAGCCGCTTTGCCGGATCCGGTCTTGCGTGCAGGCGCTGACCCGACGGCTCGCGCAGCGGCGCATTCCGCACGGCAAAATATCCAGCCGCAACAGGCCATTTTGCCGCTTGCGCTTTGCGGCGACGGGTAGAATGCTGACCGGCAACACGAGAAGATCAGAGGGCGCGAAACCATGTCGGCAGTGCAATCCGTTTCCGGCCCCAGCCAGTCCGCCGACACCGCTGATTTCGATGTCGTGGTGGTCGGCGCCGGTTTTGCCGGAATGTACATGCTGTACCGGCTGCGCGGGCTGGGATTGTCGGTCCGGGTCTATGAGCAGGGCGGCGATGTCGGCGGCACCTGGTACTGGAACCGCTATCCCGGGGCCCGCTGCGACGTCGAGAGCATGCAATATTCCTACTCATTCTCGGACCACCTGCAGCAGGAATGGGACTGGAGCGAGCGCTACGCGCCGCAGCCGGAGATCCTGAAATACGCCAATCACGTCGCCGACCGCTTCAAATTGCGGCCGGATATCGCGCTCAATACCAGGGTCGACCGGGCGGTGTTCGACGAGAGCGGCCCCGGCTGGTCGGTCGCCACCTCCGACGGCCGCATCACAAGCGCAAGATATCTCGTTCTCGCCACCGGCTGCCTGTCGAACGCGCGGATGCCCGACATCAGGGGCCTCGCCGACTTCACGGGCAAGGTCTACCACACCGGGCACTGGCCGCACGAGCCGGTGGATTTCACCGGCCAGCGCGTCGGCGTGATCGGCACCGGCTCATCGGCGATCCAGTCGGTGCCGGTGATCGCCGCGCAGGCCAGCCAGCTGACGGTGTTTCAGCGCACCGCGAATTTCAGCATCCCCGCCCGCAACGCACCGCTGACGCCGGAGGAGCGAAACAGGTTCCGCTCCAACTACAAGGAGATCCGGCGCAAGGCGCGCGAGGAGATGAAGAACGGCATCGTGCAGGAACTGCCCGACCGCGGCGCGCTTGACGACGGCGACAACGAGCGCCGCGCCAAATATGAATCGCGCTGGGCCGCCGGCGGCCTGACCTTCATGGGGGCCTACAACAACCTGGCGCTCGACAAGGCGGCCAACGACACCGCCGCCGATTTCGTTCGCGGCAAGATCGCGGAGATCGTCAGGGATCCGCAGACCGCAAGACTGCTGCAGCCCGACAATCATCCGATCGGGTCGAAGCGGATCTGCGTCGATACCGACTATTACGCCACCTTCAACCGTCCCAACGTGACGCTGGTCGATATCAGGTCCAGTCCGATCGAGCAGATCCTGCCCCACGCGGTCCGCTGCGGCGGCAGGGAATACGAAGTCGATGCCCTGGTGCTGGCCACCGGCTTCGACGCCATGACCGGTTCGGTCGCCAGGATCGACATTCGCGGCCGCGACGGCCGCACCCTCAACCAGAAATGGGCGGAAGGCCCGCGGACCTATCTCGGGCTGATGAGCGCGGGCTTTCCCAACCTGTTCATCATCACCGGCCCCGGCAGCCCGTCGGTGCTCAGCAACATGATCGTCTCGATCGAGCAGCATGTCGACTGGATCACCGACTGCATCGCCCATATGCGCGACCGCGGGCTCGACAGCATCGAGGCCGACATACGGGCCGAGGACGACTGGGTGGCGCATGTCAACGAGGTCGCCCGGGGCACGCTCTATCCGCAGGCCAATTCCTGGTACATGGGCGCCAACATCCCGGGCAAGCCGCAGATCTTCATGCCCTATATCGGCGGCGTCGGGGCCTATCGCCAGATCTGCAACGACGTCGCGGCCCAGGGCTATGCGGGCTTCGTGATGACCGCGGCGGAGCAGCCCCAGAAGCTCGTGGCGTCCTAGTGCGACGATTTCGAAGTTCGAAACATTTCGTCATTCCGGGGCGCTTGTAACGCGCGAAGCGCGGCACACCAGCGCGCCCGGAATCCATAACCGCCGCAGGGGCTATGGATTCCGGGCCTGCCCTCGGCCCGGCCATCGCCGGCCAGAGCACATCCCGGAATGACGAACATTGGATCGCTTCCCACAGGATCGGTTTCATGAAATCGCGGTAGCAGGAACCGGGCAAACGGGTCGCGCCAATGCGAGTCCCGCCCTCAGCGCCGCAGCCACCGCGCCAAAACCGCAACAAAGCGGTCGGCATCTTCCTCGTCGTTGAAGACATGGGGCGAGATGCGCAGGCGGCCGAGACGCGGCGCGACATGGACGTCTTCGCTGGCGAGGCCCGCGACCAGGCCTGCCGGCATGCCGTCCTTGAAACCAAGGCAGAGGATATGCGGTGCCCGCAGCCGGGTCTCGGGCACGGCGACGCCGATCTCACGCCCGCCCGCCGCGATCCGCTCGGTCAGCATCGCCAGACGTTGCGCCACGGCCTCCGAGCCCCAGTGCGCCATCATCTCGATGCCGACCGCGGCCATTTCCATTGAAATGAAATGGTCGCGCTCGCCCATGTCGAAACGCCTGGCATCGGCCAGGTAGCGCAGGTCCGAAAAATAGACCTCGTTTTCGGCGCGCACGTCGCGGCGGCCGGCCGAGGTCTGCTCCAGCGGGATGCCGCCCTGGTGGCGCCGCGCGACATAGAGGAACGCCCGGCCATAGGGGCCGAGCAGCCACTTGTAGGTCGGGAAGACGACAAAATCCGGATCGAGACGCCGCACGTCCATCGCCACCACCCCGGCGCCCTGCGTGGCGTCGATCAAAAACGCCGCGCCGCGCTGCCGCAGCGCCGCGCCGACCTGTTCGACGTCGATCAGGCCGCCATCGGACCAGTGCACCGACGAGATCGAGGCAAGGCTGACCGGCGGCGCAGCCGATCGTTCGATGGCCGCGAGCACCGCCGCCGTCCAGTCGCCATCGTGGGGGCGGCGAACCGTCTCGACCGCAAAACCCTGCGCCGCGGCCCGCGCGTGCCATTCCAGTACCGGCGAGGAGTGGTCGTCCTCCAGCACCAGGACGCGGGTACCGCGGCCGATGTTCAGGATCTTCGCCGCGGTGGCGACGCCATAGCTGACGGAGGGTATCAGGGCGACGTCGGCGGCATCGGCTTGGAGCAGCCCGGCGGCGGCGGCGCGTGCGCGTTCGTGCTGCCGGTTGGCGAAGCCGGCGTCGAGCGTCCAGGGCGTCGCCTTGCGGCCGACCGCGGCGCGGCCGGCTTCCAGGGCGCGCAGCGGCAGCGGACTATAGGAGGCCGAATTCAGATAGCAGATCCGGCGCGGCATCTCGAACTGGTCGCGCTGCGAGGCAAGCATTTTGACGATCTCTCGGTTGAAGCGGATCCGTCACGGCCCGCAGCCACATCGGCGCGCGCGGGACCCGGTCAGAACGCGGTGTAGCCGCCGTCGATGACAAAACAGTCGGCGGTGTGATAGGACGACGCCTGGCTCATCAGATAGACGGCGATGCCGCCGAAATCGCTGGGCTCGCCGAACCGCCGCATCGGAATTCGCGGCATCACGGCGCCGACGAATTTTTCGCTGGCCATGATGCCCGCGGTCATGTCGCTCTTGATCCAGCCCGGCAGGATGGCGTTGGCGGTGACGCCCTGGCGCGCCAGTTCGACCGCCAGCGCGCGCACCAGCGCGTTGATGGCGGCCTTGGTGGCGGCATAATGTTCGTTGCGCGCGGTGCCGAACAGCGAGGCGAGACTCGAGGTCGCGACCAGGCGGCCGAACCGGTCGCCGGCGGTGGCGCGCTCGGTCATGTGGCGCGCGGCGGCCTGGAACACGTGGAACACGCCATCGAGGTTGGTGGCGAACATGCTGCGCCAGTCCGCCTCGGTGCGGTCGATGAAGGCGTGGCGTCCGCCGCCGCCGATCCCGGCATTGGCAAAGCAGCCATCGACCCGGCCGAAGCGCTCCAGCGTGGCGGCCATCGCCGATTTGACCGAGGCGGCATCGCTGACATCGCAGATCCGGCTGTCGACCGCGCCGGCGAAGCCGGCCATGGTCGCGGCGGCATCCCGGTTCTTGTCGGCGTTGCGGCCCCAGATCGAAACGCCGCAGCCCGCCGCCGCCAGCGCCTGGGCAATGCCAAGACCGATGCCGCCATTGCCGCCGGTGATGACGGCGACGCGGCCGGTCAGGTCAAATATACGGTCAGCTGTCGGCATCCTGGGTCTCCATCTGCACCGGCGCGCGTCGGCCGCGCGTCCGCTGGCGGGCTGATCTGCCGGTCACGACCATGGACAAGTGCGGCTTAAAAATCAAATATGGCTTCGAGACATGAATCCCGACGCGCCGCGGCACTGACAACGCGGGCCCCAACTGGCGAGGAAGCCGATGCAGTTCAAACACGTCACCGTCGACATCGATGGACCGGTTGCCGTTCTCAAGCTCGACCATCAGGAGGTGATGAATGCGGTGTCGCACGACATGCTCGGCGGGCTGGCCGAGGCGCTCGACGCGATCGACGACAACAGGTCGGCCATACGTTGCCTGGTGATCACCGGCGCCGGCCGCGCCTTCTGCACCGGGGCCAATCTGCAGGGCCGCAACAGTGACAAGCCGGGCAGGAACAATACCGGGGCGGCACTGGAGACCGCCTTTCATCCGTTCCTGCGCCGCCTGCGCAACCTGCATTGCCCGATCGTGACCTCGGTCAACGGAGCCGCGGCGGGCGCCGGCATGAGCTTCGCGCTGATGGGCGACATGATCCTGTGCGCGCGCTCGTCCTACTTCCTGCAGGCGTTCCGCCGCATCGGCCTGGTGCCGGATTGCGGATCGACCTGGCTGCTGCCGCGGCTGATCGGCAAGGCCCGTTCGGTCGAACTGTCGCTGATGGGCGAGCGGCTGCCGGCCGAGAAGGCGCTGGAATGGGGGCTGGTCAACCGCGTCTACGACGATGCGGTGCTGATGGAGGAGACCATGAAGCTGGCGCACGAACTCGCCAACGGCCCGACCGTGGCGCTGTCGCTGATCCGGAAATTGTACTGGGACAGCCCGGAGAATTCGTTCGAGGATCAGCTCAATCTCGAGTTCGAGTCGCAGCGCAGCGCCGGTTCGACCGAGGATTTCAAGGAGGGCGTCACCGCCTTTCTCGAAAAGCGCCCCGCCAAATTCAAGGGCAAATGATGCAGGCGCTGCTCGGGCGCTGCGTCGCCGCGTGGTGTCCCGGTGCCACCGGTGTCGCCAATGCGGTGCGGCTGTCCGGCGGCGCCAGCCAGGAAACCTGGTCGTTCGATATTGTCGGCCCGGCTTCCCCGATCGGCGCGATCCTGCGGCGGGCGCCGTCGGGCTATGGCGCCGCCCCGGCGCGCGCGGCCGGGCTGGATGCCGAAGCGATCCTGATGGAGCTTGCCCGCGGCGCCGGCGTGCCGTCGCCACGGGTGCTGCATGTGCTGCGGCCCGAGGACGAACTCGGCAGCGGCTTCATCATGGAACGGGTCGAGGGCGAAACCATCCCGCGCAAGATCCTGCGCGACGCGGCGTTCGCAAGTGCCCGTCCGCAACTGGCGCGCCAGCTCGGCAATATCCTGGCCGCGATACACGGTCTCGACCTCGCGAGCCTGCCGGAGCTTCGCCGCATGACGGCGGACAAGGAAATCGCCGAGCTCGAGCGCGACTATCGCGGCTTCGACTGGCCGCGCCCGGTGTTCGAGCTGGCGCTGCGCTGGCTGCGCGACCATGATCCCGGACCCTCCGAACAGGTGACGCTGGTGCACGGCGATTTCCGCCACGGCAATCTGATCATCGGCGGCGACGGCGTGCGTGCCGTGCTGGACTGGGAACTCGCCCATACCGGCGATCCGATGGAAGATCTGGGATGGGTCTGCGTCAATTCCTGGCGGTTCGGCGAGATCGACAAGCCGGTCGGTGGCCTTGGCAGCCGCGAGGAGTTGTTCGCTGGCTATGAGGCCGCCGGCCGCCGCGTCGATCCCGGACGTGTGCGGTTCTGGGAAGTGATGGGCACGCTGCGCTGGGGCGTGATGTGCTGCGGCATGATGCAGCGTTTCCGCAGCGGTCCCGAACGCTCGGTCGAGCGCGCCATGATCGGCCGCCGCGCCTCGGAAACCGAGATCGACCTGCTGCGGCTATTGGCGCCGCGGGCGCGATCCACAGCCCGGAACCTGACAGATGCAGGATGAACCGACACCTTCGGAACTGATCAAGGCCGTGGCGGATTTTCTGCGCGCCGAGATCGCGCCTGCGCTCGGCGGCCATCAGGCATTCAAGCTGCGGGTCTCGATCAACGCGCTTGATCTGGTGACGCGCCAGCTCGCGCTGCAGCAGGGCAGCGACGCCGCGGAAGCCGCGCGGCTGTCGCAGTTGCTGGCCCTGCGGGGCTCGCTCGACGAGCTCAATCGCGCGCTGGCCGATCGTATTGCGAAAGGGCAGATCGACCTGGACACGCCCGGGCTCGCCGAGCATCTGTGGCAGACCACGATGGACAAGCTGGCGGTCGATCAGCCGAATTACGGCTCGTATCGCCGCGAGCTGGAGACCAAGTAACTCCAATTCGAGCCGGGTTGCGTTCCCCTTATGCGGCGCCAGCCACGCCGCTCTTTTCGGCGTGGTGCGCTGCTGATCCGGGACACGATACCTACTTCACCTACTTCCCCACCCATTGCGGCGGGCGCTTTTCCGAAAACGCCTTCGGTCCCTCGATATAATCCTGCGACGCCGCCATCGCCTTCACCGCGGGATAGTCGCGCTGTTCGGCGATCGCCTGCTCCAGCGAGACCGCGAGGCCCTTCTGGATCGCCTGCTTGGAGGCGCGGATCGACATCGGCGAGTTCTTGCAGATGGTCTCGGCCCAGCGCTCGGCCGCGGCCAGCGCCTCGCCCTGCGGGACCACCTCATTGACGAAGCCGAGCTCATGGCCCTCGCGGGCGGAGACATGGCGCGCGGTCAGGATCATGCCCATGGCGCGCTTGAGGCCGATCTGCCGGGGCAGCCGGTGCAGGCCGCCGGCCAGCGCCGCCAGGCCGACGCGCGGTTCCGGCAGCGCGAAGGTGGCGTTCTCCGAGGCGATGATCAGGTCGCAGGCCAGCGCGATCTCGAAGCCGCCGCCCATCGCCACGCCGTTGACGGCGGCGATGATCGGCTTGTCGCAGTCGAAGCGCGAGGTCAGTCCGGCAAACCCGCCAATGTCCCAGCCGCGCTTGCCGCCTGCCGCCTGCCATTTCAGGTCGTTGCCGGCGCAGAACGCCTTGTCGCCGGCGCCGGTGACGATCGCGACCCATTGCTCCGGATCGGCGGAAAATCCGTCGAACACCTTGTTCAGTTCGAAATGCGCGTCGGTATGCAGCGCGTTGTAGACCTCCGGGCGCGACAGCGTCACGATGGTGATCGGCCCCTTGCGCGTGACCGCGGAGAATTTCAAGTCCATGTTCGCTCCCGTGTTTTTTTGCAGGCGGATCGTTCGAAGGCCATCCTAACCCGCTTGCGCCGTCCGGTGCCATTCAATTGCGCAAGGGGGCTGCGCGCCGCGGCCGTGCCCGACGCGGCTTGACTCGGGTTTGGGGTTGTCACCTTAATCGATGGCGGGGCCGCGTTGCGGCAACGCCACGACGACAAGCCAAAAATGGGAGCCGCGCCTTGGATTTTGCATTGCCAGCCGACCTCGTCGGCTATCTCGCCGAGCTCGATGCGTTCATCGCGCGCGAGATCAAGCCGATCGAGGCCGCCGACGACAATATCCGATTCTTCGATCACCGCCGCGAATGGGCGCGCACCGATTTCGAGCATGGCGGGCTGCCGCGGCAGGAATGGGAAGCGCTGCTGCGGCGGGTTAAAAATCTCGCCGATGCCGCCGGGCACCTGCGCTTTGCGATCCCGAAACGTTACGGCGGCAAGGACGGCTGCAATCTCTGGATGGCGGTGATCCGCGAGCACTTTGCCGCCAAGGGGCTCGGCCTGCACAACGACCTGCAGAACGAGCATTCGATCGTCGGCAATCTTCCGCTGGTCACCATGCTCGACCGCTACGGCCGCGACGACCAGAAGGCGATGATCGAGGGCTCGATCACCGGCAAGTACCGCATCACCTTCGGCCTCACCGAGCCCGAGCACGGCTCGGACGCCACCCACATGGCGACCCGCGCGGTGCAGGCGACCCGCAACGGCGTCTCGGGCTGGCTGATCAATGGCGAGAAGATGTGGACCACCGGCATGCATGTCGCGACCCATTGCGCGCTGTTCGCCCGCACCAGCGGCGACGACGGCGACGCCCGCGGCATCACCTGCTTTCTGGTGCCGGCCAGGGCCGACGGCGTCAAGGTCGAGGAATATATGTGGACCTTCAACATGCCGACCGATCACCCGCGGGTCAGCTTCACCGACGTGTTCGTGCCCGACGACGCGCTGTTCGGCGAGGTCGGGCGCGGCCTGTCGCTGGCGCAATGCTTCGTGCATGAGAACCGGATCCGGCAGGCCGCAAGCTCGCTTGGGGCTGCGGTCTACTGCATCGGGGAAAGCGTGAAATACGCCCGCGAGCGCAAGCCGTTCGGCAAGGCCTTGGCCGAGAACCAGGCGATCCAGTGGCCGCTGGTGGAACTGGCGACCCAGGCCGAGATGCTGCGGCTGTTGATCCGCAAGACCGCCTGGGAGATGGACCAGCTGACCCAGGCGCAGGTCGAGCACACCCTGTCCGACAAGGTCTCGATGTGCAATTTCTGGGCGAACCGGCTGTGCTGCGAGGCCGCCGACCGCGCCATGCAGGTGCATGGCGGCATGGGCTATTCGCGCCACAAGCCGTTCGAGCACATCTACCGGCATCACCGCCGCTACCGCATCACCGAAGGCAGCGAGGAGATCCAGAAGCGGAAAGTGGCGGGATTTTTGTTCGGCTATATGGGAGAGGGCAAACATTGAGGGGGAGGGGGCTGCGAAGCCAGCGCAATGCGCGCTCAACACGAAAACCGTCATACTCGCGAAAGCGGGGTATCCGGTAATCACCGCCGTGCATGAAATCCCATGCGCTCTGGAATGCGTCATCACCCGCTTTCGCGGGTGATGACGTCTTTGGATGTGGCAGTGTCGCCCTCAATTCACCTGGCGGTCCTGGCCGACCCAATAGGGATCGCGCAGCTGGCGCCGCAGGATCTTGCCGGAGGCGTTGCGCGGCAGGGCTTCGATGAAATCGACCGACTTCGGGGTCTTGAAGCCCGCGATCCGCTCGCGGGTGAAGCCGATGAGATCGGCTGCCGTCGCCGTCTTGCCGGGTTTCATCACCACGATCGCCTTGACCGCTTCGCCCCATCTGTCGTCGGGCACGCCGACCACGGCGACTTCGGCGACGTCGGGATGGTCGCAGATCGCGCTTTCGACCTCGGCGGGGTAGATATTCTCGCCGCCGGAGATGATCATGTCCTTGATGCGGTCGTGGATATAGAGATAGCCGTCCTCGTCCATGTAGCCGGCGTCGCCGGTGCGCAGCCAGCCGTCGCGGTCGAGCGTCTTGGCGGTGGCTTCCGGCAGGTTCCAGTAGCCGGCCATGTTGGAGCCGGACCTCGTTGCGATCTCGCCGACCTGTCCCGGCGGCAATCGTTTGCCGTCGGCATCGAGGATCGCCAGTTCAACGCCGGGCAGGGCCTTGCCGGCCGAGCGCATCCGCTGCAGTCCCTCGACATGATCTTCCGGCGCAAGGGCGACGATGGTGCCGGTGGTTTCGGTCATGCCGTACATCTGCACGAAGCCGCATTTGAACACCTCGATGCATTCCTTGAGAAGCGCCGCGGGAATCGGCGAGGCGCCGTAGAGCATGTATTTCAGCCGCGAGAAATCCACCTCGCGGGCGCGCGGCTGGCGCACCACGAACTGCATCGCGGCGGGCACCATGAACAGCTTGGTGATGCCCGAATGCTCGAAGAAATCCAGCACCTTGGTCGGATCGAATTCGCGCGCGATCACGCCCCTGGCGCCGTGGTAGACGCCGAGCACGCCCCAGCCGGAGCCGCCGATGTGGAATACCGGCATCGCCACCAGCGAGACGTCGTCCTCGGTCCATTTGTTCCAGTCCGGCCTTTCGTCACCGCCGGCCCGCACCAGGTTGAGGAAATTGGCATGCGACAGCATTGCCCCCTTCGGCTTGCCGGTGGTGCCGGAGGTATAGAGCTGGATCGCGATGTCCGCTTCGGAAATATCGATGTTCGGATCGTCGCCGCGCTGCGCGTCGCGCCAGCTTGCGTAGTCCCGCCAGCCTTCGCTTCCGCCCTCGGTGGCGATGAAGCTGCGCACGCTCGGCAGCGCGGCGCGGATCCTGTCGACCTGGGCGGTGAATTCCGGGCCGACGAACAGCACCGGCGCCCGGCAATCCTCGACGATGAACGCGATCTCCGGTCCGGCCAGCCGCCAGTTCACCGGCGCCATCACCACCTTGGCCTTGATCGCCCCGAGCAGCAGTTCGAAATAGACGTCGCTGTTCTTGCCGAGATAGGCGATGCGCTCGCCCGGCTTGACGCCCTCGGCCCGCAGCGCGTTGGCGACGCGGCTGGTCAGGATATCGAGCTCGGCAAAACTGGTCTGGCGGCCTTCGAATTCGAAGACCGTGGCATCGCCGCGGGTCCTGGCCCGCGCGCGCACCATGTCGGCAAGGTTGGCCGGCACCTCGATGTCGGACATGACGCTTCCCCCGTGTTTTTAGTTTGCTGCGGCCATACTGTGGTCGCCGGCCGGCGAACTCAATAGCCGCAACGGATCAGCACGGTTTCGCCGTGCCGTTACCCCCTCGCGGCGCGGTCCTTTTCGTTCTGCGCCTTGATCGATTCGCGGGCCTGGTTCCAGTCGGCGTCGGACCAGTCGCGCAATTGATAAAAATTGCCGCCCATCGCCAGCGCCTGGCCGCCATCCATCGCGATGGTCTCGCCGTTGATCCAGTCGCAGCCGCCCGAAATCAGGAACACCGCCAGATTCTGCAGTTCCTCCATTTTTCCGACCCGGCCCATCGGGTTCACCGCGATGGTGCGCGCGCCGGCCTCGTCGCCGGGCTTGATGCGCTTGCTCATGCCCTCGGTCGGAATTTCGCCGGGGGCGATGGTGTTGAGCCGGATCCCGTAGCGGCCCCATTCGGTCGCCAGCGACATCGTCATGGCGTGGATCGCCGATTTGCTCATTGCCGACGGCACCACATAGGGACTGCCGTTGCGCACCCACGTCACCGTGATCGAGACCACATTGCCGGGGTGCCTGCCGGCGATCCAGCGCCGGCCCACCGCATGGGTCACGTAGAAGGTGCCGTGCATCACGATGTTGGCCACCGCGTCGAAGCCGCGCGGCGTCAGGTCTTGGGTGCGCGAAATGAAGTTTCCGGCGGCGTTGTTGATGAGGTCGGTGAGCGGCCCCTCGGTGAAAATCGTCTCGATCATTTCATCGACCGCCAGCGCGTTGCGGATATCGACGCCGTGGCTGGTCACCCTGCCGCCATGCAGGTCCATCAGCTCGGTGGCGGTTTCGTCGCAAACCCCCTTGCGGCGGCCGCAGATATGGACCTCGGCGCCGAGCTGGAGGAAGCGCGCGGCCATCGATTTGCCGAGCCCGGTGCCGCCGCCGGTAACGAGGATGCGCCGGCCGGCAAGAAGCTGCTGGTTGAACATGGGGAATTCCGCCCTGAGAAATACGATGGAAGTTAATTGGTTGATTGACTAAATCCGCCCGACGCCTTTCTGTAAAGTGGCAAACAATCAGAATGATAGGGGGACCACCCATGGAACAGCGCGTCTCGGTGTCGATTTCGGAAGGCGTGGCGGATGTCCGCCTGGTGCGGGCGGACAAGATGAACGCGCTCGATGCCGCGATGTTCGAGGCGCTGGTTGCCACCTCCCAGCGGCTCGCCCATGAAAAGGGCCTGCGGGCGGTGGTTTTGTCCGGCGAGGGCCGCGCGTTCTGCGCCGGGCTGGACATGGGCCGCTTTGCGGCCATGAAGGAGCAAGGCGGTAACGGGATAGCGGGGGGCGAAAAGCGCGACCTTGCCGAGCGCACCCACGGCCTTGCCAATTTTCCGCAGGCCGCGGTATGGGGATGGCGGCAGCTGCCGGTGCCGGTGATTGCCGCGATCCGGGGCGTGGCGTTCGGCGGCGGCTTTCAGCTGGCGCTCGGCGCCGACATGCGATTCCTCAGCCCCGACGCGCGGATGTCGATCATGGAAATCAAATGGGGGCTGGTGCCGGACATGGCGGGGACGCCGATCCTCGCCAGCCTGGTGCGCGACGATATCCTGCGCGAGCTGACCTATACCGGGCGGATCTTTTCGGCGCAGGAGGCGATGAGCTACGGCCTGGCGACCCGGATCTGCGACGATCCGCTTGCCGCGGCCCTTGAGCTTGCGCGCGAGATCGCGGGCAAGAGTCCGGAGGCGATCCGCGCCGCCAAGCGCCTGCTCAACAATCTCGCCGTCGACCCCGGCCCGGCGCTGCTGGCCGAATCGGTCGAACAGATGAAGCTGATGGGCGGGGCCAATCAGCTCGAAGCGGTGCGCGCCAATATCGACAAGCGGACGCCGCGCTTTGTGGACGTCTGATACGCATCGTCATTCCCGGGCGTGTACAAACCCAAGCGAACCCGGAAATCCCGGAAATCCCGATGTGCAATTGCACGTCCGAGGTTCGCCTCTTCGCCGCGCCGGCAATGACGGCTTGAATTGATGAACCCGGCTTGAGATCGGAAAGCGACAATGACAACACCGCCCCTCTTCCTTGGCATCGCGAGCGGCCAGCGCCGGCGCAGCCACGCCGAAATCGCCGATCGCAGCGCGCGGATCGCCAGCGGATTGCAGGCGCTTGGTGTCAGGCAGGGCGACAGCGTCGGCATCCTGATGCGCAACGACATCGCCTTCATCGAGGCCGCCTATGCGGCGATGCGGCTCGGCGCCTATGCGGTGCCGATCAACTGGCACTTCAAGCCGGAAGAAATCAATTATGTGTGCAAGGATTCCGGCGCGCCGGTGCTGATGGGCCATGCCGACCTGCTGCACCAGCTGGGCGGCACGATGCCGGCCGGCGTCACCGTGCTTGCAGCCCCGACGCCGCCGGAAATCACCGCGCATTACCGGATCGATCCCGATCATCTGGCGACTCCCGGTTTCGCAACCGAGCTCGAATCCTGGCTTGAACGGCAACCTCCCCATGACGGTCCGGCGCTGCCGCAGCCGCAGAACATGATCTACACCTCGGGCACCACAGGTCATCCCAAGGGGGTACGGCGCCAGGCGCCGACCCCCGAGCAGGCCAAAGCCACGGAACGGGTCCGTGCGCTGATCTACGGCCTGAAACCGGGCGTGCGAGGGCTGCTGCCGGGACCGCTTTATCATGCGGCGCCGAATTCGTTCGGCCTGCGGGCCGGGCGACTGGGCGGCGCGCTGGTGCTGATGCCGCGCTTCGACGCCGAGGCGTTTCTGCGGCTGATCGAGGCCGAACGCATCGACACCGTGTTCATGGTGCCGACCATGTTCATCCGGCTGCTGAAATTGCCGGAGGCGACGCGCCGGAAATACGATACCTCCTCGTTGCGCCACGTGATCCATGCCGCCGCGCCGTGCCCCGCCGACGTCAAGCGCGCGATGATCCAGTGGTGGGGGCCGGTGGTCCATGAATATTACGGCAGCACCGAATCCGGCGCGCTGACCTTCGCCAATTCCGAGGATGCGCTGAACAGGCCCGGCACCGTCGGCAAGGTCCTGGACGGCGTGGAACTGCGCTTTCTCGGCGACAATGGCGCCAGCCTGCCGCCGGGCGAGATCGGCGAGATCTATTCGCGGGTCGCCGACAACCCGGATTTTACCTATCACAACAAGCCGGAAAAGCGCGCCGAGATCGAACGCGACGGGTTCATCACCTCGGGCGATGTCGGCTTTGTCGATAGCGACGGCTATGTCTTCATCTGCGACCGCAAGCGCGACATGGTGATTTCCGGCGGCGTCAACATCTATCCCGCCGAAATCGAGGCGGCGCTGCATGCGGTGGCCGGCGTCCACGACTGCGCCGTGTTCGGCATTCCCGACGACGAGTTCGGCGAGGCGCTGATGGCGGTGGTCGAGCCGCAGGCGGGGGTGACGCTCGACGTTGCGGCGATCCGGCAGCAGCTGCGGACCTCGCTGGCCGACTACAAGGTGCCGAAACATGTCGAGATCCAGGCCCAGCTGCCGCGCGAGGATTCCGGCAAGATCTTCAAGCGCCGGCTGCGCGATCCCTATTGGGAACGGGCGGGGCGGCGGATCTAGGGAACAGGCGTCGCTTGTGGAGCGCTGCGCCGGGCCCGGGACACCCGCAGCGGTGAACGCCTCCATCTTTATCTTGCGCTGCGGCAAAAAAATTGCAGACTCCGGGCTGCCGGGCAGCCTCTGGAGTAGCCGACCATGTCTCCCCAGACCATGCCTTCTGAGACCGAAATCCGCTCCCATCGCGCCGAGGATGCCATCGCGCGTGAAGAACTGGCGATCGAGGATGATGCCCGGCTGCGGAACGACATCCGGCTGCTCGGACGCATCCTCGGCGACACCGTGCGCGACCAGGAAGGCGCCGACGTGTTCGACCTGGTCGAGCGCATCCGGCAGACCTCGATCCGGTTCCACCGCGATGACGACAAGCCGGCGCGGCGCGAACTCGAACTCATCCTCAACAGCATGTCGATCAGCCAGACCGTGCGCATCGTGCGCGCCTTCAGCTATTTTTCGCACCTCGCCAACATCGCCGAAGACCAGAACAACATCAGGCAGATGCGGGCCCGCTCGACCGCCGGCGGGGCGCCGCGTTCGGGGACGCTGGCGCAGACCCTGTCGCATGCGCGGGCGGCCGGGTTTTCCGCAGCCGACCTGCGCAAGTTCTTCATGACGGCCCTGGTCAGCCCGGTGCTGACCGCGCATCCCACCGAAGTCCGCCGCAAGAGCACCATCGATCGCGAAATGGAGATCGCGGCTCTTCTGGACCGGCGCGAACGGATCCAGCTCACGCCGGAGGAACTGGCGGCCGACGATGAAAAGCTGCGCCGCGAGGTGTTGACGCTGTGGCAGACCAATCTGTTGCGCCGCACCAAGCTTACCGTGCTCGACGAAGTCGCCAACGGGCTGTCGTTCTACGATTACACTTTCCTGCACGAAGTACCGCGGCTGCATTGCGTGCTGGAGGACCGCCTGAACGAGGGCGAGGGCGCCGCGCAGGGCGAACTGGCGTCCTTCCTGCGGATGGGGAGCTGGATCGGCGGCGATCGCGACGGCAATCCGTTCGTGACCGCCGAGGTGATGCGCGGCACCCTGAAGATGCAGTCGAGCCGCGCCCTGCGTTACTATCTCGAGGAACTGCACGCGCTGGGCTCCGAACTGTCGCTGGCGGCGCATCTGGCCGATGTCTCGAAGGATCTGCGTGCACTCGCCGAGAGCTCGCCCGACTCCTCGCCGCATCGCAGCGGCGAGCCCTATCGGTTGGCAGTCTCCGGGATTTACGCCCGCCTCAGCGCCACCGCCGCGAGGCTGGACGTGGAAACCACCCGGCCGCCGGTCGGCGAAGCGGCGCCTTACGCCGGTGCCGCGGAGTTCAAGGCCGATATCGATGTTCTCTATCGCTCGCTGATATCGAACAATTCGCGGGTGATCGCGCGCGGAAGGCTGCGGCACCTGCGCCGGGCGGTGGATTGCTTCGGCTTCCATCTTGCCAGCCTCGACATCCGGCAGAATTCCGCCGTGCACGAGCGCACGGTCGCGGAGCTGATCGACGCGGCGATGCCCGGCATGTCCTATCTGGCGTTGAGCGAAGACGCGCGGATCGCGCTTTTGACCGGCGAACTGCGCAACACACGGCCGCTGACGTCGTCATTCGTGAAATACAGCGACGAGACCCTGGGCGAACTCGCGCTGTTCCACGCCGCCGCCGAAGCCCATGCCAAATTCGGCGCCGATGCGATCCCGCAATGCATCATCTCGATGTGCAAGGGCATGTCGGACATGCTGGAGGTAGCCCTGCTGCTGAAGGAAGTCGGCCTGGTCGATCCCTCGGGCCGCAGCGCCATCAATATCGTGCCGCTGTTCGAGACCATCGAGGACCTGCAGGCTTCCAGCGCCATCATGGACCGGATGCTGTCGCTGCACGAATACCGCAAGCTGGTGGACAGCCGCGGCTCGGTGCAGGAGGTGATGCTCGGCTATTCCGACAGCAACAAGGATGGCGGCTTCGTCACCTCGGGCTGGGAACTCTACAAGGCCGAGATCGGCCTGATCGAAATATTCGAGCGCCACCATGTGCGCCTGCGGCTGTTTCACGGCCGCGGCGGATCGGTCGGCCGCGGCGGCGGGCCGAGCTATGACGCCATCATCGCGCAGCCCGGCGGCGCGGTGAACGGCCAGATCCGGATCACCGAGCAGGGCGAAATCATCTCCAGCAAATATTCCAACGCCGAGGTCGGCTGCAACAACCTCGAAATTCTCGCCGCCGCGACCTTGGAAGCAAGCCTGCTGCAGCCCAGGCACAGCGCGCCGTCGGGCGAATATCTCAAGGCGATGGAGCAGCTGTCGGAACTGGCGTTCAAGGCCTATCGCGGACTGGTCTATGAGACCGAGGGTTTTGCGGATTATTTCTGGGCTTCCACGGTCATCACCGAAATCGCCACGCTCAACATCGGCAGCCGGCCGGCGTCGCGCAAGAAAACCCGCGAGATCGAGGACCTCCGCGCCATTCCCTGGGTGTTCAGCTGGGCGCAATGCCGGCTGATGCTGCCGGGCTGGTACGGGTTTGCCAGCGCGGTGGAAGCCTGGGTCGCCGAGCACCCCGACAAGGGCATGCCGTTCCTGAGGGAATTGTATCGCGAGTGGCCGTTCTTCCGCACGCTGTTGTCGAACATGGACATGGTGCTGGCCAAGAGTTCGATCGCGATCGCCTCGCGCTATGCCGAGCTGGTCCCGGACGCGGCGTTGCGCGAAAAAATCTTCGGACGGATCCGCAGCGAATGGCACAGCGCGATCGGTCTGCTGCTGGACATCATGGGGCAGGAGCGGCTGTTGCAGGGCAACCCCTTGCTGGAGCGCTCGATCCGCAACCGCTTCCCCTATCTCGATCCGCTCAACCACGTGCAGGTCGAGCTGTTGAAGGAATACCGCGCGCAGAATTCCGACGAACAGGTGCTGCGCGGCATCCAGATCACCATCAACGGGATTTCCGCAGGGTTGAGGAACAGCGGGTAGCCGATGTGGCATGGCGCTTCCGCTCCCCTTCCCGGAAGGGGGAAGGGAGAAGAGACGGCCGATCGCCGCAGCCCCTCGACCTGACTCCATCGCGCTTCAGCAATTATGCGCGCCCTGGGTCTCGACATAGACCGCATACAGCGACTGGCTGGCGGTCATGAACAGCCGGTTTCGCTTCTTGCCGCCGAAACAGACATTGGCGCAGGTCTCGGGCAGCAGAATCTGGCCGATGCGCTCGCCGTCCGGGGCGTAGATCTGGACCCCGTCATAGCCGGGGCCGACCCAGCCGGAGCCGACCCAGATGTTGCCATCGGTGTCGACCCGCATGCCGTCGGCCAGTCCCGACTTGCCGTTGAGCGTGGTGTCGATGAACTGCTTCGGGTTCGACAGCTTGGCGTCGTTCAGGTCGTAGCTCCACACCACGTTGCTGGCGGCCGGATAGTGCGTGGTGCCGGTGTCGCAGACATAGACCTTCTTGTAGTCATGGCTGAAGGCGATGCCGTTCGGCTTGAACGGTTCGTCGGCCACCCTGGCGATCTGGCCGGATTGTCCGTCGATCCGGTATACCGCCTCTTTCTGGTAAGGCTGGTTCGAGCCGGTATGGCTGTGTTGGCCTTCGTAGAGATTGATGGCGCCGTAACCGGGATCGGTGAACCAGATCGAACCGTCATTGGGATGAACCACCATGTCGTTCGGCCCGTTCAGCGGCTTGCCGTTGGCCTGCTCCGCCAGTACCGTCACGCTGCCATTGTGCTCGAAACGTATCAGCCGCGTCCGCTCCGCGCTGATCTGCCGGCCCTCGAAATCGAAGGTGTTGCCGTTGGCTTCGTTGGACGGCTTGTGAAACTGTTCGGAGATGTGGCCGTCATCGTCGAGATAGCGGAGCTGGCGGTTGTTGGGAATGTCGCTCCACACCAGATACTGGCCCTGCGCGTTCCAGGCCGGCCCTTCGGCCCAGAGACAACCGGTATACAGGCGCTTGATGGCGGTGTTGCCGACCTTGGCCTTGAAGCGCTCGGGATTGATGACGACGATATCGGGGTCGGGATAGCGCTGCGGTTCGGCGCCGCGCCCGTAATCGCGAGCCGAGGCGTCGGTGGCGATCGCGGTGGTGGCGGCGAGCGCCGCCGCATGGCGCAGCAGCTGGCGGCGATCGAATCCCGATCGGGTCGGCTGGCCCAGGTCGGATGGATTTGTCATGATTTCCTCCCCGAAATTTTTATGGGACGGAAATCCTGCGCCGACACTTTGGCATAAAACGGGCAAAGACGGTTCAGACAATCAGAAGTAGCGCGCAGCAGGACCGGGTCGCGGGTCACAAAACCATCGTCCGGGCAAGGCGAATCGCGACCAGCGCAGTTGCACGGCCTCGACATGGATTTCGAGAAAAATGCGCGGCGGCGAACGCAGTCCGGGCGACCAACGGCGGCCGCAGCCGGGAACGCGCGTCGGCTTGCCGCATCGGATTTGGCGCGTCGCTCAAGGCCGCACAGGCATTGCAGAGCAATATCAAGTGCGGCGGCCGCCGGCGGGGTTTGACCGGTCGCTCCGGCCGTCGTATAAAGGTTGAACAGGCTGGGACTGGGGATTCCAAGTGGAAGAGGAAATCAACCGCCGACCGCTTTTGAAGGCGATCGGAGCCGGCGCCGGTACGGGTGTCGCGCTGGGTCTTCTGCCCAAATCATGGATGCGGCCGGTGGTCCAGTCGGTGATCGTTCCGGCCCATGCCGCCGCCTCGCCATCAGTGACGACGACGACGGCCAGTCCCACGACGACGGTTGCCCCCACCACGACTGTGCCCGCTACGACGGGCGCTCCGACCACGACCGCTGCGCCTGGTACACCCCCGCCCTTATGACGGCCTGGATTGGTCTGGAAGCCGGCCTTGCGCGCCATGAACGTGCGGCGTCGTTCCGATGGCTGCAGTAACAGAGCGCGGCTGTTTGACGATGGCGAAATTGATCGTCTCGCTGCATGACCAGACGATAGAGCTGGATTATCCGGCCGAACTTCAGAAACATATTGACCCGTTGTTCGGTCCGCAAACCGGAAGTTCGCCCGGTCGGCCCGGCCAGGCGATTTCGATCCATCGGGCCGGTGCTGACCGATATGCGGTCAGACTCGCTCAAGGTTTGGTCGGAGATGGCTATAGCATCCCGGAGCTGCTCGACGTTGTTCTGGAGGAGGTCGTTCATTCCCTGATCTTGGAGCTTGAGACCGCGGTGGCGCTGCATAGTGCGTCGATCGCCTGGCAGGGAAAAACGGTTCTGATTGCCGGTCCCAGCGGCTGCGGGAAGACTTCGCTGACTGGATGGTTCGCGGCGCGCGATTTTGAATTCCTGTCGGACGAACTTCTGATCCTGTTGCCCGGCAACGGCCAATCTACCGTGAGTTGCGCGCAGCCCTTGCTTGCCAAGCCGGGATCCGATGAACTGGTCGCGCTGCTGGCGGGTCGCGGCAAGCTCATTGCGACCGGGGCCAATACCATCATCGGGTTGGATCACCCTTCGCAGCCGGCGAAACAGCCGCGCCAGGCCGGGCTGATCATCTTTCCGAATTTCGTCGCGGGAAGCCGGCTTGAATTTGCCTCCAACAGCCCGGCCCAGACCGGCATGAAGCTCATGCAATGCAACTTGAATGCGCGCAATCTTGCCGACCATGGATTGCGGCCGTTGACTGCATTCGCACGCAATGTTCCCGCGCTCAGCTTGACCTATGGGGATTACCGGCAGCTCGACGGCATCGCGGATCGGCTTGTAAAGTTCATTGTCGAGAGCGGTATCGGTGTTGCCGGCCTGCGCGACTTCACCGCGGCCTTTGGTCAACCGCGCTCGGCCGCCGCGCCGGAAGAACCAGGGAAAGGTCCGTCGGCAACCGCTGCGCCGAAAACCGGGATTCCCGAGGCGACACCGCGCAAGGAGCCGAAGAAGGTCACCATCGGGATGGCGACCTTCGATGATTATGACGGCGTGTATTTCTCGCTGCAGGCGATCAGGTTCTATCATCCCGAGGTTCTGGATGACGTGGAGTTTCTTGTCATCGACAATCATCCCGATGGTCCTTGCGCGGAGGCGCTCAAGGCCCTGGAGAATGCGATACCGAACTATCGTTACGTTCCCGATGATGCCGTAACGGGAACGGCGATCCGGGATCGCGTGTTTGCGGAGGCCGGCGGCGAGATCGTCGTTTGCATGGACTGTCACGTATTGATCGCGCCGGGCGCGCTGCAGCGTTTGATCGGGTATTGCGATGCTCATCCCGACAGCAGGGATTTGTTGCAGGGGCCATTGGTCTATGATGACCTGAAGAGCATCTCGACCCACTTCAAGCCGGATTGGCGCGGCGGGATGTACGGCAGCTGGTGCACGACACCGGCGGGCGTCGATGCCGACAATATTCCGTTCGAGATCACCATGCAGGGCCTGGGATTGTTTGTGTGCCGGCGCACGGCATGGCCAGGCTTCAATCCCGAGTTCCGCGGCTTCGGCGGTGAAGAAGGGTACATCCACGAAAAGATCCGTCGGCGTGGCGGACGGGTGCTGTGTCTGCCGTTTCTGCGCTGGATGCATCGCTTCGAGCGGCCGATGGGCACACCTTATTCCAATCGGTGGGAAGACCGGTTGCGAAACTATCTGATCGGATTTCGCGAGTTGGGCTGGAATACCGCGCCGATCGTCGAGCATTTCAAGACAGTCCTCGGAGAGGACACCGCCGCACAGTTGATTTTGCGACTCGAGCAGGAGATTGCGTCTTCCGGCCCGGCCGTCGCGGACAATTCGAACTCGGCCCAACCGGCCGTGAATGGCGGCCCGGGGGCTTTGCCGTTGCAGGATTCGAGCGGCGGCAGCGGGCATCCGCTTCCGGATTCCTTCGCCTCGGTCTGGGACGAGGCGGCGCTGGCGCAGCAGCGCAAATTGTTGGCGCGCGTTACGGCCGTTGCAGAGGCGCATCAGCTTGCGCTGTTTCTTTTTTGGGGAACGCTGCTCGGGCATGTGCGCGAAGGCCGCATTCTGCCGTGGGACGACGACGTCGATCTCGCGCTGTTCGATCCGGAGGTATCCCGGTTCGCGGCGTTTCGCGCTGCTATCGAGGCTGGGGGATTGCAAATATTCGACAAGTCGCAGGACGGCGACGTATGGATCAAGATTTGCGATCCTTCCAATCCAATTCAATCGCATTACTGCCGCTGGACCTGGCCGTTTGTCGACATTTACATATACGCGACCGCGCCCGAAACGGCCGCCGGCGCCTGGCCGGTCCTCAATTGGCCGCGCGAACGGGTGTTGCCTGGCAGAATGACCACCTTCGAGGAGGTCAGCTGCTGGGAGCCCGAGCAGCCGCTGGCTCTGCTCGATCTCCAGTACAAGGGATGGCGGCATCTTGAAAAAAGTTCATATTGGGACCATCGCTGGGAGGCCCGCCGGGGGGTGATTACCGCGCGCTCCGTCCTGACCGATGCGCGGGGCCGGAAGGTCGATTCCGACGTCGCGGAATGCGAGAATCCGCTCGGCCGGGATGTGTTTCTGCCGTTGCTGCGCCAATGGATCGATCTGAGCCGCCGGCATGCCATTCGCTATTCGATCTTCTGGGGCACGTTGCTCGGGCAACTGCGCAATCAGCGCCTCATCCCCTACGACAAGGACATCGACGTCGTGGTCGGCAAGTCGGGGGTGGAAGCTCTCTATCGGTTGCCGGGGCGGGCACCAGGCTGCGTCTTCAATGACGAGCTGAAGGATCAACCGGTCTGGAAGGAAAACGAGATTCGGCTTGTGGTCAGGCGAGACATCGTCTCGCCCGATGGCCCGCGCTACGATCACCGCGGCCGACAGACATCTACCCAGGTGGATTCATGCGCATTCAATGGTCCGCTGGCCCGTCTGATCATGAAATTGCCGGAGCCTCTCTACGGTCGATATTACTGGCATCTCGACGTCGATCTGTTCACGGATATCTCCCGCTTCAATCCGTATCCGGCCGTGCACGAAGTCGACGAACTGCCGGAACTCGAGCAGCGGATATTGGAAGGGATTCCGGTTTCCTGTCTCAGGGATCCCTTGCCTTATATCGTGCAGTACTATGGCGCCGATTACATGACGCCCGATCACGTCTACCGGAATGGCGGCTGGGTTGCGCGGGGCGCGTGAGCTGGAATTCGGCAACGCTCGATCACCGGAATGGCGCGGCGGAGCCGGGAGTTTCGCCGGTGCGGTCCTGCAGCCGGCTGGCGATGCGGGCGATGATAAGCCGGGAAGATATGTTGGCGGTATAGTGCACGACCTTCAGGCCACCGTCCGATACAAGGTCGCCGTACCAGTGACGGAGTTCTGCTGCGGTCATGTCGTCGCCATGGCAGCAATGGCTGGCGCCGATCCGGTCCAGAAAGGCGCGCGTGCAATGCAGCGGTGCAGGCTCCTCGAGCACACGGTCCACAAAGCGGCAACCTCGCACGACGGCAAGGCGCTCCTCGAAATTCATGATGGGCGCCGGCTTGTAGCTCGCCACATCGGAATCGCCAACCAGTCCCACCACCAGGCGGTCGCCCAGCGCGCGGGCGCGACGAAAGAACTCGACATGCCCATAATGGAAGAGATCGCAGACGACGTCGGCATATACCCAGACCGGAGCAACGTTCGGTTTTTCGTTCATGGGTCGTCATCCTTCCTGTGCCCGCCGTTTGCCGCGCGACTGTGATGTATCACGCCGGAAAAAATAGCGACATGGTGGTGAATAGCGCGCCTCGCGATGCAACCGATGACGGAGCCGCCAACCGTACCCTGCGCGTGCTGACGATCAATCTTGGGCTGCTCGGCTTCGAGTTGAAGAGCGGCTGGCGAATGCCCGTGGATTCGTACCTCAAGGAACGGCTGGTGGCCGCACCGTCGCTCCTGTTGTCGCTGGAAGCTGACGTGATCGCGCTTCAGGAGGTTTATAGCCCCGCCGACCGTGAACTGCTGGTGGGCGCAATGGCCGCACGCTTTCCGTTTTGTGCGGTGTCCCCGAAAACGCGCTCACTGGTAGGCAACGGCCTGATGCTGCTGTCGCGGTTTCCCATCCTGCGCAGCGCGTTCATGCCCGCCCGGGGCGCGCCGCTGTGGACGCTGCCGTTCTGGAAACAGGGCTTGCTTGCTGTCGACCTCGACCTGCCATCGATCGGCCTGACGCGGCTGATCAATGCGCATATTGCCTCGAGCGTGCCGTTTGGCCGCGCCGGGTCGAGCGCGAGCAAGGCAAACCGGAGCCGGGAAATAGCTGAACTGCTGTCGGCGGCCGGGGACCCCGGGCCGACCGCGATTCTCGTCGGCGACTTCAACACCAGCCCGGAAATCCATCCCGAGAATTATCATGGCATCATCGATGCCGGATATCTGGATGCCTTCGTTGCTTCGAACCCGCCCCTGCATGGGCGCGACGACTTTACCTGGGATTCTGCCAACCCGTTGAACGCCCGTGGTCGTTTTCGTCATGCGCCAGGCCAGCGTATCGACCACGTATTCGTGCCCAGCGCTCAATTGAAATCGATGGTGCCGACATCGGCGCGAATAGTGCTGCAGGATCGCGCCGTCCGGACAGCCTCTGGCCAGAAGATACCTGTTTCCGACCATTATGGAATGCTTGTCACGTTTTCGCTGTCGCATCCGCCACGGGATTAGTGTCCCGTCGCTTCATGTGCCGTTCGAACGCGGGCACCGTCGTCGTCCCCCGGAGGGACCGGGATCCGGCAGGGAGTGGGCTATCGCCATTCGCCCCCTCAGATCGCATCCCAGTTGAAGATATCCGCCGAGCGGTCGAGCCTGTAGAACGACGACTTCAGCGCCGGCATGCCGTGCTCGGCGATGGTCTGCGGGGTCCAGCCCTCGGCGCGATGGATCGAGCGCAGCGGGCGCGACTGGCCCATCAGGAAAATCTCGTTCATGCGCACCGCGAAGATCTGCCCGGTGACATCCCTGGCGGCGTCGCTGAGCAGGAAGGCGCATAGCGGCGCGATCTTTTCCGGCCCCATCTGCTGGATCTTGGCGACCCGGGCCTTCTCGGCTTCGGTCTCGGTCGGAATCGTCCCGATCAGCCGGCTCCAGGCGAACGGCGACACGCAATTGGAACGGACATGAAACCGCTCCATGTCGAGCGCGATCGATTTCGACAGGCCGACGATGCCGAGCTTGGCCGCGGCGTAATTGGCCTGGCCGAAATTGCCGATCAGGCCGGAGGTCGAGGTGAAATGCACGAACGCGCCGCTCTCCTGCTCGCGGAACAGCCGGGCTGCGGCATGCGAGACGTAGAACGATCCCATCAGATGCACCTTGATGACGGATTCGAAGGCGTCGATGCTCATGCGGTGGAAGATCGCGTCGCGCAGGATGCCGGCATTGTTGACCACGCCGTCGAGCCTGCCGAAACTGTCGATCGCGGTCTTGACGATCCTGCTGGCCGGGATCGCCTCGGCGACGGTTTCGAAATTGGCCACCGCGGTGCCGCCGCGCTTTTTGATCTCCTCGACCACTTCCTCGGCCGGCGCCGCGCTGGTGCCCGAGCCGTCGGCGGCGCTGCCGGGATCGTTGACCACGACCCTGGCGCCCTCGGCGGCGCACAACAGCGCGATCTCGCGGCCGATGCCGCGCCCGGCGCCGGTGACGATGACGACCTTGCCGTCGAGCGATTTTGCGTTGGTCATGTTTGCCTCCCGTTGTTGTCATTCCGGGGCGCGCGATGGCGCGAACCCGGAATCTCGAGATTCCCCGATGTGCCATTGCACATCTTGGGTTCGATGCTTCGCATCGCCCCGGAATGGACCAACGCTATCATCGTTCGTTGGTAAAAATGATCGTGCCCGACGCGGCGAACATGCCGCCGACGCCGTGGCACACCGAGATCCTGGCGCCCGGCACCTGCGCCGGCGCGATGCCGCGCATCTGCCGCACGCTTTCCTGCAGGGCGTACATCCCGTACATGCCGGAATGCATGTAGCTCAGGCCGCCGCCATTGGTGTTGAGCGGCAGCTTGCCGCCGGGCCGCGTGTTGCCGTCGGCGATGAACTTGCCGGTCTCTTCGTGCGGCATGAAGCCGAGATCGCCGAGGCCGTAGAGCGGCAGATGCGCGAACGCGTCATAGATCATCAGATGATCGACGTCCTTGTGGGCAATGCCGGCCTCCTTGAAGGCGAGCGGGCCCGCCACCCTGAAGGCGCGCGAGCTGTCGAAGGTTTGCATCTGGCTGACCATCGGGGTTTCCACGCTTTCGCCGGTGCCCAGGATATAGACCGGCCTGTTCGGGAAATCCTTGGCCCGCTCGGCCGAGGTCAGGATCAGCGCGCCGCCGCCGTCGGTGACCAGGCAGCACTGCAAAATGCGGAACGGATAGGCGATCATGCGCGAGTTCAGCACGTCCGCGACGGTGATCGGCGCCTTCATGGTGGCGCGCGGGTTCTTCGCGGCCCATTCGCGCTGCACCACCGCGACCATGGCGATCTGCTCATGGGTGATGCCGTGGGTCTTCATGTAGCGCAGCACCGGGATCGGGAACATGCTGGCCGGGGTGGAAACGCCGTAGGGAAGCTCGAACTGGCCGTTCAGGCTGTCGGGGCCGATCATGCGCGGAGTGCGGCCGATATTCGACTTGCCGCTCTCGGCATGGGTGATCAGCACGGTCTTGCACAGCCCGGCCTCGATCGCCGCCGCGGCGTGGCGGACATGCAGCATGAACGAGCAGCCGCCGACCGAGGTGCCGTCGACCCAGGTCGGGGTGATGCCGAGATAATGCGCGATCTGCTGCGGCGTCTCGACCGCGGTGGCAAAGCCGTCGATGTCGGACAGTTTCAGCCCGGCGTCGGCGATGGCGTTGAGCGCCGCGTCGGCATGCAGCTGGATCTGCGAGACGTTGGGAATGACCCCGAGTTCGGTGGTTTCGGCGGCGCCGACCACGGCAACCTGATTTCTGCGCATGAAGTCTAACCCTTCGCCGGACGGAACAGGGGAAGCGTGATCTGGTCGTCGAGCTTTTCGAACGCGACTTCCAGCTTCATGTCGAGCTCGAGCGCTTCCGGCGTCTGCGGGCAATCGACGATATTGCTCATCATCCGCGGACCTTCGTCGAGCTCCACCACGGCGATGGCGTAGGGCGGGGTGAAGCCCGGCACCGGGCGGTGATGGATGACATAGCTGTAGAGCCTGGCCTTGCCGCTGGCCCTGAATATGCTGACCTTGCGCGAAGCGCAGGCCGGGCAGAACGGCCGCGGCGGGAAATAGACATTGGCGCAGGCGTCGCAACGCTGCAGGCGGAACTCGCCGCTCCGGGTGCCGTCCCAGAAATGCTGGGTTTCCGGTGTCGGTTTCGGTTTGGCGCGTGCCGGCTCGGCCATGGCGGTGATCCTCCCTGCGGCGGGCCATGTCGGCCCACGGGCTTTCCGATCTTGATGCGACATTGGACGGCCCGGCGTCAACGGTCCAGCCGTGCCGACGCATGCCGCTTATTCCGGCATGCGCATTATTGCTTGGCGCGGAGCGCTTGTGCGGCTATCAACGGCCGCGCTATTGTCGGCCGGACAGAAGAAAATCGGGGAGGATTTCATGCGGAAATTGACGGGCGCGGTGCTGACGGCGGGTTTGACCTTGGCCGGCCACGCCATGGCGGCGGATGCGCCGGCGGAAATCAAGATCGGCACGCTCTACGCGTCGTCCGGGCGCTACGCCTCGATTTCGATGCCGGTCTACAGCGCGCTGAAATTGTGGGCCGATCAGAAAAACGCCGATGGCGGCGCCTACGTCAAGGCGTTCGACAAGAAGATTCCCGTCAAGCTTGTTGCCTATGACGATCAGAGCAACACCGCGACCGCTTCCACGCTCTACAACCAGCTGGTCACCCAGGACAAGGTCGATCTGCTGGTCGCCGATTCCGGTTCGGTGCTGACGGCGCCGGCGGTGGCGATCGCGCGCGACCGCAAGATGTTCCTGTTTGACCAGACCGGCACCGGCGCCAGCTTCTTTTCCAAGGACAATCCCTACATCGCGCTGATGGCCGATCCGGTCTCGACGGTCTGGCCGAAGCCGGTCGCCGACTTCATTTCGCACGATGGACCTGGCCTTGGCATCAAGAAGGTCGCCATTCTCTACTCGACCAACGAATTCACCGGCACCCAGGCCAACGCCTTCCGCAAATTCGTCAAGGATTCCGGCGCGCCGATCGAGATCGTCTACGATCAGGGCGTCCCCACCGAGACCACCAACTACACCGTCATCATCAACAACATCAACAATACCCAGCCGGACGCGGTGATTCATTTCGGCTATGCGCCGAACGACATCGCGTTCCTGCGCAACGTTCAGGACGTCGGCGTCAAGTTCAAGATGCTGTTCTGCATCTATGCCGGCCTCGAGACCGAGCTTTTGGAAAAGAACGTCGGCGACAAGGGGCTGGAGCACGTCTTCACCTACGTGCCGCCGTCGGAACTGGACTATCCGGTCAATTTCGGCATGCCGATGAAGGACTATAAGGCCGCCTGGGACAAGAAATATCCCGACGGCAAGGTCGAGTTCGGCTTCAACGCCGTGGCCGGCTACACCACCGGGCTGGTGATCGAGAAGACGCTTTCGGTGGCGACCAGCCTCGACCAGCTCGAGCTGCGCCGCGCGGTGTTCAGCCTGTCCGGCCAGCTCAAGACGCTGGACGGCACCTTCGCGCTCGACGACACCGGCGGCCAGATCGGCGAATTGACGCCGCTCGGCCAGCTCGAACTGGACCCGCAGGGGCACATCAAGTTCGTCTCGGTCTATCCGCACGAAACCGCCACCGGCAAGCCGGTCTATCCGCGTCCATGACGCGGCCGGAGATCGGGACCCAGATGCCGGGAGCCAGGCGCTGATGCTGGTCTATGCGCTGGTCGCCGGGGTTCTGTTCGGTCTGTATTTCAGCCTGGTCGGCATCGGCCTCAATCTGGTGTTCGGCGTCATGCGCATCGTCAACCTTGCGCATGGCGATTTTCTGATGCTGGGGGCGTTCGTCGCATTCGGCGTCGTGGCGTTGGCCGGCATCGATCCGTTGTTTGCGGTGCCGCTGGCCTTCGTCATCTTCGTCGTGGTCGGCGTGCTGCTGTATTGGGTCCTGGTGCCGCGGCTGCAGGGTTCGGCCAATCCGGAGATGCTGTCGATCATCCTGTTCTTCGGGCTGTCGCAGGTGCTCGAGGCGGTCACCACGATCTTCTTCGGCACCAGCGAGCGCTCGATCCAGAGCAGGCTGCTGGGCAGCGTGTTCTCGACGATCAAGGTCGGATTGTTCGGCGGCAAGCCCGACAGCGCCGGGCCGATCCGGATCTTCGGCCAGGGATTTCCGGCCGCCTGGGTGATCGCCGCCGTCACCAGCCTGATCGCGATCGCGCTGGTCTATCTCTATCTGTACCGCACCCGGCTCGGCACCCTGACCCGCGCGGTGATGTCGCGCCGCGACGAGGCGTTCGCGACCGGCATCGATGTCGACCGGATCTCGGCCGCGGCCTTCGGCATCGGCCTGGGCCTGGCGGCGGTGGCAGGGGTGTTCGCGCCCTTCATGTTCGGCTCGGTGACCCCGGCGTTCGGGGCCGATGCCACCGTCACCTCGTTCGCCATCGTGGTGCTGGGCTCGCTCGGCAATCCGCTGGGCACGGCACTCGGCGGCGTGGTCTATGGCGTCTGCTACATGCTGGTGCAGACCTATCTCAGTTCATGGGCCGACCTTTTGCCCTATGTGCTCCTGATCTTCATCCTGCTGCTGCGGCCCAGCGGCCTGCTCGGAAGGCGGGTGCGCGTTGCCTAGGGCCCTCAGACACGCATTGTTCATCGTGCTGCCGCTGCTCGCCGTGCTGGCGGTGCTGCCCGGCGTCTATCAGAACCACCTGCTGCTGTTCAATTTCGTGATCTTCCTGATCCTCGCCCAGGGCGTCAACATCATCTACGGCTTTACCGGCTACCTGCCGTTCGGCTATGTCGGCTTCTTCGGTGCCGGCGCCTATGGCTTTGCCATCCTGGTGATGCACTTCCAGGCGCCGGCGCCGCTCGCGGTGCTCGCCGCCGGAATCGTCGGGGTGGCGCTGGGCTTGCTGCTGACGCCGCTGTTGCGCCTGTCCGGCGCCTATTTCGCCATCGCCAATCTCGCCGCTTCGCTGGCGGTGCTGCACTTCGTCGCCAATCCCGCGCTGGAAGACATCACGCGCGGGCCCTATGGCGTTTCGCTGACCGGCACCTTCAATCCGACGCTGGCCTATGACGCGGCGCTGTTGGTGCTGGCGCTGACGCTTGGCGGCGTGGTTTTCCTGAAGAACTCCCGCTTCGGCCTCGCCCTGCAGGCGGTGCGCGAGGACGCGGTCAGCGCCTCGATGGCCGGGGTCGACGTGGTGCAGATGCGCGTGATCGCCTGGCTCGCCTCGGCGCTGGTGGCCGGCCTCGCCGGCGGCGTCTATGCCTGGTATGTCTCGGTGTTCTATCCCGACAATGTTTTCAGCGGCGATTTCAGCATCTTCGCCATCGTGTTCGCGCTGTTCGGCGGCGTCGCCACGATCTGCGGCCCGATTGTCGGCGTCATTATCCTCTACGGCATCTACAATCTGATCGGCTTCACCACGCCGCAATACTTCCAGCTGATCTACGGGCTGTTGATCATGGGGCTGGTGCTGTTTCTTCCCGCGGGTTTGGTTTCACTGGCGACACGGCGAGGCTGGCATGTCCCCTGACGGCACCGCGCTTCTCAGCGTCGCCAGACTGCTCAAGCGCTTCGGCGGCTTTCATGCCCTCGACGGGCTGAGCTTCCATGTCGCGCCCGGCGAAATCCTGGGACTGGTCGGGCCCAACGGCTCCGGCAAGACCACCGCGATCAACGTGATCTCGGGCCTCTATCCGCCCGACGGCGGCGAGGTGGTCATGGATGGCGCTTCGATCGGCGGGGTGGCCTCACACAAACTGGTGCATCGCGGCATCAACCGCACCTTCCAGGTTCCCAAACCGTTCCTGTCGCTGACGGTGCGCCAGAATATCGAGGTCGCGCTGGCCTATGGGCGCGCCGCCGAGGCGCCGCCGGCCATGGCGGCCCTGCTCGACGAATATCGCCTCGCCGAGGTCGCCGACCGGCCGGCGGCCGATCTCAACAACGCGCAGCAGAAGATGCTCGATCTGGTGCGGGCGCTGGCGACCCGGCCGCGGCTGCTGCTGCTCGACGAGCTCGCCGCCGGGCTCAATCCGGCGGAACTGGACTGGATCGCCGAACGCATCAAGGCGCTGGCGCAGAGCGGGATGGCGATCATCGTGGTCGAGCACCTGATGGGTTTCATCGAGCACATCACCGATCGCGTCATTGTCATGAATGCCGGCAAGGAGATCTTTGAAGGCAAGCTCGCGGTCGCGGTGAAGGTGCCGCAGGTCATCGAAGTGTTTCTCGGAGGCGAGCATGCCGCCTGAGGCCGCTCCCTTGCTGGAGGCCGTCGGCGTCGATGCCGGCTACGGCACCATGCAGGTGCTGTGGGGCGTCGATCTCGACGTCCGCGCCGGCGAGACCGTGCTGCTGCTCGGCGCCAACGGCGCCGGCAAGACCACCTTCCTCAAATCGCTGGTCGGCCTGATCGAGGCGCGGGCCGGCAGCATCAAGCTCGGCGGCGAAGCCGTGACGCGGATGCGCTCCAGCGACCGGATGCGGCTCGGCATGACCTACATGTCGGAACTGGCGGTATTTCCCGATCTGTCGATCGAGGAAAACATCCGGGTCGGCGCGCAGGCGCTGGGCCATGCCGATCCCGGCGCCCGGGTCGATGAACTCTACCGGCTGTTCCCGGCGCTGCGCGAAAAGCGCCGCGCGCCGGCCTCCAGCCTGTCCGGCGGCCAGCGCAAGATGCTCGGCATCGCCAAGGCGCTGGCGGCCGAGCCGCGGCTCCTGGTGATGGACGAGCCCTCCGCCGGGCTGTCGCCGCTGTTCGTCAAGGAGGTCATTCGCATCCTCGGCGATTTGCGCGGCCGCGGGCTGGCGCTGTTGATTGCCGAGCAGAATATCGGTTTCCTCGAAGTGGCGACGCGGGTATTTGTACTGGAAGGCGGACGTATCCGCTTTTCCGGCACGGTGGCGGAAATGACCGACAATGAAGCGCTGCGGCGCGCCTATTTCGGGCTGAAGTGATCCAGGCGGCACCGACAAGGCTTCAGAGAGCGACGAGGCGACCAGGCCATGGCGAACACCCCGACACTTGCTGCTCTCGCACGGGATCTGGAAAGCGGCCGCAGCAGCGCCCGCCAGCTGGTCGACGCCTGCCTCGCCCGGATCGCCGACCCGGACGGCGAGGGAGCGCGGACCTTCGTCCATGTCGACGCGGAAGCCGCGATCGAAGCCGCGGAGGCCATGGACCGGCTGCGCGAGGTGAAGGCGGCGCCCTCGGTCCATGCCGGGATTCCGGTCTCGATCAAGGACCTGTTCGACATCAGGGGGCAGGTGACCCGCGCCGGCTCGCGCGCGCTGGAGGATTCGGCGCCGGCGGAGGCCGACGCCACCGTGGTGGCGCGGCTGCGCCGCGCCGGCTTTGTCGTGATCGGCCGCACCAACATGACCGAGTTCGCGTTTTCCGGCATCGGCATCAATCCGCATTACGGCACGCCGAAGGGCGCCTGGCAGCGCAGCGTCGGGCATGTCCCCGGCGGCTCGTCGTCGGGGGCGGCGGTGTCGGTGGTGGACGGCATGGCGCATGGCGCGCTCGGCACCGATACCGGCGGATCGTGCAGGATTCCGGCGGCCTTCAACGGCATCGTCGGCTTCAAGCCGACGCAGCGGCGGGTGCCGCTCGACGGCGGCGTGCCGCTGTCGTTCTCGCTCGACAGTTTTGGGCCGATCGCGCGCACGGTCGATTGCTGCGCCGTGCTCGACGCGGTGCTGGCCGGCGAACCCTTCGTTCCGCTGCAGCCGCGTCCGATCCGCGGCATGCGGCTGGCGGTGCCGACCACCCTCGTGCTCGACGAACTGGAGCAGACGGTGGCGCGGACCTTCGAGCGGGCGCTGGAAACGCTTTCCCGCGCCGGCGCGCTGATCGAACGGATCGCGGTGCCGGAATTCCTCGACGTCCTGCCGATCAACGACAAGGGCGGTTTCGCCGCGGCGGAAAGCTATGCCTGGCATCGCTATCTGATTGCCAGCAAGGGCGACATCTATGATCCCCGCGTCGCCAGCCGGATCCTGCGCGGCGAAGGCCAGGCTGCGGCGGACTATATCGAGATGCTCGAGGCGCGGCGCTCGCTGATCGCCCGCGCCGCGGTGCGGCTGGAGCCCTATGACGCGCTGGTGCTGCCGACCACCGCCAACACCCCGCCACGGATCGCCGACCTTGCCGACGACGCGGCGTTCACCCAGGCCAACATGCTGGCGCTGCGCAACTGCTCGCTGATCAACCTGATCGACGGCTGCGCGATTTCGCTGCCGGCGCATCGCGAGGGCGAGGCGCCGGTCGGGCTGATGCTGGCTTCGTCGGGCGGCTCCGACCGCCGCATCTTCGAACTCGCCGCCGGCATGGAGGCCGCCCTCCGTGTTTGACCTGACCTTCACCGTCGATGCCCAGGACACCACGACGCCGCTGACCCTGGCGATCGACCAGGCCGTGATCGCGGGCTGGACCGGCCGCGACCCGGTGGCGCGCGACAGGCACATCGCCGAACTGGAAGCGATCGGCATCGCGCGGCCGGCCTCGACCCCGATCTACTACCGGGTCGCGGCGCGGCGGCTGACCACCGCCGACAGCATCGAGGTCAGCGGCAGCGATTCCAGCGGCGAGGTCGAGTTCGTGCTGATCGGCTGGCAGGGCCGGATCTTTGTCGGCGCCGGCTCCGACCATACCGACCGCAAGGTCGAGGCCTACGGCGTCACGGTATCCAAGCAGATGTGCGACAAGCCGATCGCGCCGGTGCTGTGGGAGCTCGAGGACGTCATCGGCCATTGGGACCGCATGATCCTGCGTTCGTTCGCCTGGATCGATGGCAGCCGCGTGCTGTACCAGGAAGGCACCCTCGACGGCATGCTGCCGGTCGACGAACTGATCCGCCGCGGTTTCGGCGGCGCCGCCTTGCCCGACGGCTGCGCGATGTTCGGCGGCACCTTTGCCGCCAGGGGCGGCATCCGCGCGGCCAGCCGGTTCGAGTTCGAGCTCGAGGATCCCGTGCTGAAGCGGCTGATCCGCCATGCCTATGATGTGATCGAGTTGCCGGTGCTGGGCTAGTTGTTGGAACAGCGCTTCCGAAGTTGAAATCATTCCGGATCGCAGCGGGCTTCAACAACAATTGTCATTCCGGGCCTGCGCCTCAAGTCGGCTATCGCCGACTGAAGACGCGTCCCGAAATGACGACACGACAGATGATGACGAGATCGGTTCGATCGCCAAGGAACTCCAACGGGCGGTGATGGGGCGCGGCGAAAAGGCGTGAGCGCTTGTCCGAGAGCCGGATGCGCGAAACGCGCAAGTCCGGTTCGATGAGGGGAGTGTGCACTTGTTCGGCTCAGCGGCTGCGGCGCCGATTGAGTGAGCCCGCGCCGCCGCGCCCGGATCGCGGCCTGTCGCCGACACGGCTGCCGTCGAAATGAAAAACCCGCCGCCGGTTTCCCGGCGCGGGCCTGATGGCTGCGATGCTGTTCATATGCCGGTGATTTGCCCGACGTGTCAAAATGTTTTCGCGGGGGCCTAGCATGGAGCCGGTGGTAACGGGCTACTTTGCATGGGGTTGTTTTCGATATTTCATCGGCGGGGGTCCGGCGTCGCAGCGGAGCGGATGGCGCCGCGGCAAAACCGGCAGGCGGGAAAGGGTCGATTGCGGTTGCGCCCCGAAAAAAGTTCGGTCGTCAACTCAAGGGGGGCAGGCCTTTCCCGCGCGTGCAGCCAGCCCGCGCCCTTGACAATCTACGTCAATTCGTTTACTGTTTGTTCAGTCCTACCCCGACTGCGAGGGGCGTGTCCCGGGTGTCGCGAACACGGGGTGGGCTGCTGCGGTGGACGACAAGGGCGCTCCTGACGATGGCCTTGCTGGCGGACGGCAAAAGCCTGCGGTCCGGACGCCTCGGAATGCCGGAATAGGCCGTGCCCGGACGCCCGTGAAATGGCCTTGGCTGTTTGACAAGTGAATCTGTCCTGAGACGGCGCGCCGTGGCCGTCATCGCCCGGGAGTTCCGGAGTTACGGTGAGCGCTTCTGAAGTTTGAATCATTCCGGTTCGCAGAGGGTCTTCAACAACAATTGTCATTCCGGGGCGCGCTCCTGCGCGAGCCCGGAATCCATAACCCCTGCAGGGGATATAGATTCCGGGCCAGAGGTTGAGGTCTGCCGGAAATCGGGTGGCGCCAAACCGGATGATCTGCGAGACTCCTCGGCATGAAATCAGCGGACATCATCGTCCGGCCGGCGCCTTGTTCCGAACTCGCCGCGCGGGTCGGCGCCATCGACTGGGCGCAGGCGGGCGGCGAACTCGATGCGCGGGGCTGCGCGGTGCTGAAGGGCCTGCTCACGGCGGAACAGTGCCGCGCGCTCGCCGCACTCTATCCGGACGACCGCCATTTCCGCAGCCGGGTGGTGATGGCGCGCCACGGGTTTGGGCGCGGCGAGTACAAATATTTCAGCTATCCGCTTCCCGATCCGATCGCGCCATTGCGCCCGTTGCTGTATGCGCGGCTCTGCGGCGTCGCCAACCGCTGGAACGCCGCGATGGGCATCGAGATCCGCTATCCTCCGGACCATCAGGCGTTCCTGGCGCGATGCCATGCCGCCGGCCAGACCCGGCCGACGCCGCTGTTGCTGCAATATGGCGCCGGCGACTACAACTGCCTGCATCAGGATCTCTACGGCGAGCACGTGTTCCCGCTGCAGGTCGCGATCCTGCTGTCGGAGCCGGGCCGGGACTTCGACGGCGGCGAATTCGTGCTGACCGAGCAGCGGCCGCGGATGCAGTCGCGGCCCGAAGTGGTGCCGCTGCGGCAGGGCGATGCGGTGGCATTCGCGGTGCACGTCCGGCCGGTGCAGGGGACGCGCGGAACCTATCGGGTCAATCTGCGCCATGGCGTCAGCCGGATCCGCTCCGGCGCCCGCCACACCCTTGGCGTGATCTTTCACGATGCGAAATGAGCGCGGGCCTTCGATGGATCTGTTCGACAGCGTTCCCGATGCGCGCCCGCCGCAACAGGCGATGGCGGAAGGCGCGGTGCTGCTGCGCGGATTCGCAAAACCCTTCGAGGCCGAACTGATCGCCGACTTGCGCGCCGTCGTCGCGCAGGCGCCGTTCCGGCACATGTTCACGCCCGGCGGCCATCGGATGTCGGTGGCGATGACCAATTGCGGCGGCCTGGGATGGGTCACCGACCCCGGCGGCTATCGTTACGACCCCAACGATCCGCAATCGGCGCGGCCGTGGCCGGCAATGCCGGCATCGTTTCGCGCGCTCGCCGGGCAGGCGGCCGATCAGGCGGGCTTCAGGTCGTTTGCGCCGGAGGCGTGCCTGATCAACCGCTACCAGCCGGGCGCGCGCATGTCGTTGCATCAGGACAAGGACGAGACCGATTTCGGCGCGCCCATCGTCTCGGTGTCGCTAGGATTGCCCGCGAACTTCCTGTTCGGCGGGCCGAAGCGCAGCGACAAGCCGCAACGCTTCCGGCTGCAACATGGCGATGTCGTGGTGTGGGGCGGCCCGGCGCGGCTGAGCTTTCACGGTATAGCCCCGCTCGCCGACGGCGAGCATGCCGTGCTGGGGCGGCAGCGCATCAATCTGACCTTCCGCAAGGCAAGGTGAGGTTGCGTCGAACGCATCAGGTAGATTCGCAGCCCGGATGGACTGGTTGCGAAATCCGCAAAGCAGGACAAAAGGAATCCCGCCTTGCGCGGAGCCTGTCATCAGGCGTGTTCGCGCGACCCGTTGACAGAGCGCGAACCCACACGCGTCTGTCGTAAATGGGCCCCGGCTCTGCGGCGCACCACGCCGCGTCCGGGGCACGATCGTCGAGACAGCCTACGGCCTCGCCGGATGGATGAACGTCCAGGGGGTAATTTCCGAATCCGTCGGCACCTCGATGTCGATCAGATAGGGGCCGCCGTCGGCCAGCGCCTTTTCCAGCGCGGGACGGAAGTGATCGGGCGATGTCACGCGCGCGGCGCCGACGCCGAAGGATTCCGCCAGTTTGACGAAATCCGGATTGACCAGGTCGGACGCCACCACCCGGCCGCCGAAGCGCTCGCGCTGGTCGCGCCGCACGTTGCCGTAGGCGTTGTTGTTGAACACCAATGTGACGACGCCGATATTGAACTGGACCGCGGTGGCCAGTTCCTGCACGCCGAACATGAAGCCGCCGTCGCCGGTGATGGCGACCACCGGCCGGTCGGGATGGGCGACCTTGGCGCCGAGCGCGGTGGCAAAGCCGGAGCCGAGCGTGCCCTGGTGGCCCGAGGTGATGAAGGTGCGGGGCTGGTAGACCGGAAATCCGTACCAGGAGGCAAAGCCGACCTGCGACAGTTCGTCGGTGACGATCGCGTCCTCCGGCAGCACCGCGCGCAGGATGTTCAGATAGGCCATCTGCGGCTGCACCTGCTGGATCTCCTGCAGCGCCGCCGCCGAGGCTTCGCGGATCGCGGCGCGGCGGCCGCTGCTCTTGGCAAAGCCGCGGCTCCGGACCGCGGCCAGCAGCGCGCCCGTGCCGGCCTGCGCATCGGCGATGATGGCCGTGTCGGGCGTGAAGCGCCGCATTTCAACGGGGTCGATATCGATCCGGACCGACTTCAGGCCGTCCGGTCGATACGGCCAGCGCGACATGGTCGGCAGTTCCAGCCGCGTGCCGATGCCGATCATCAGGTCGGTCGCGGGCCACAGCCGGTAGGCGGCCGCCATGGTCAGCCCGAGCTCATGCGCATTGCTGACGATGCCGCGGCCGCTGCGGAACGCCACCACCGGGGCATCGATCAGTTCGGCCAGTTCCAGGATCTCGTCCGCGGCATCGATGGCGCCGCTGCCGACAAAGATCATCGGCGTCCTGCTGGCCGCGACCAGCGCGGCGGCGGCCTTGACGCGTTCGCTGTCGGGCTGCGGCGCCGGGAAGCGGTCGAACGGCCGCACCGGCGACACGTCGGTACGCTCCGTGAACACGTCCCACGGCATCTCCAACGCCACCGGTCCGCGCCGCCCCGACATCATTTCCTGGAACGCGCGCGACACCATGGCCGGCGCGGCATCGGGATATTCGATGCGGTCGGCGGATTTGACGAAACTCCGCAAGGTGGCGAGCTGGTCCGGCATTTCGTGCAGATGGCCGCGGCCCTTGCCGAGGAAGGGGGTCGGCACCTGACCGGTCAGGCACAATACCGGTTCGTTGCAGCCGAACGCGGTCAGCAGCGCGGCGCCGGCATTGAGCACGCCGGGGCCTGGCACCACGCTGAACACGCCGGGCCTGCCGGTCGATCGTGCATAGCCGAACGCCATGTAGCCGCAGGCCTGTTCGTGCCGGGCGCCGATCACTTTCAGCTGTGCCTGCTGGAACGCATCGAACAGGCCATAGGTCTGCGCGCCCGGAAGCCCGAACACGGTGTCGACGCCGTGCGCGACAAGGCCGCCGACGATGGCTTCGCCGCCTGAAGTGGAAGTCATTGCATGGTCCAATCGCTGAAGGGCTTCATCAGGGGGTCTCGTCGATCACGCCGTTGCGCAACAGGCCGATATTGTCGGCCTCAACCTCGACGACGTCGCCGGGCTTCAGGTAGCGCGGCGGATCGAACCGCGCGCCGGCGCCGGTCGGCGTGCCCGTGACGATGATGTCGCCGGGCACCAAAGTGGTGAAGGTCGAGATATAGGTGATCAGATAGCGGAAGCCGAAGATCAGCCGGCCGGTACGGTCGTCCTGCCGGGTCTCGCCATTGACCCGGGTGGTCAGGCGGATGTCGGCGATCTGCGATTCCTCCGTGTAGGGAACCAGCCAGGGGCCGAGGCTGCCGGTGCAGTCGAAGTTCTTGCCCTGGGTCACGTTGAACTTGGCGTGGCGGACCCAGTCGCGGATGGTGCCTTCGTTGCACAGCGTGACCGCGGCGATGTGATCGAGCGCCGCGGCCTGCTCGATGTGCCGGCCGGCCTTGCCGATCACCAGCACCACCTCGCCCTCGTAATCGAGCTGCGGCGAGGCGCGCGGGCGAACCAGCGGGGCCTCGTGGCCGACAAAGGAGCGCGGCGTGCGCATGAACATGCTGGGATATTTCGGGGCCTCCTGGCCGTCCTTGTATTCGGCGTTGCGGTCCGGATAATTGACGCCGATGCAGATGATCTTTTCCGGCGCCGGGACCGGCGGCAGCCAGCGGATCTTATCCAGCGCATGGTCCGGCGCGCGCCTTGCGGCGGCCTCGGCGAGCCGGAGCAGCGCGCCGGCTTCGATCACCTGCCGCAGCGTCGGATATTGCTGGCCGTGATGCGCCGTGAGATCGACGATGCCGCCTTCGACCACGGCGCCATATCGGGCCGCGCCGTCAACGGCGTAGGTGGCGAGGCGAGGTGAAGTCATCTGGTTTCCAAACATCGAGGGGAAAGTCATTTCGACCGGTAACACCAATTGTCATTCCCGGATGTGCAATTGCACATCCGAGGGCGCGTGTGATGCGCGAAGCGCTTCACCAGCGAGCCCGGAATCCATGACCACCGCAGGAGGTATGGATTGCACGACGACACCTCCGTTAGTCCGCCACGGTGACATCGGCGACGAATTTGGGTTCGCGGACCGGCTGTCCCGGAAACGGCGAGCCCTGCTCGAACCAGGACCGCGGCGCCGGCGCGCCCCACAGCGTCTGCCGCCGCGGGTCCTTCAGCGACCAGCGCATCGGCGCGTGATCGTGGTCGCCGGTGAAATAGTCGCTGGTGTAGAGCTCGAGGCGGTGGCCGTCGGGATCGCGGACATAGAGAAAGAAGGCGTTGGAGATGCCGTGGCGGCCGGGGCCGCGCTCGATATTGGCGAGATAACCGCTCGAGGCCATCACGTCGCACAGATGCAGGATGTTCATCGCGGTCGGCACCCAATAGGCGAAGTGGTGCAGGCGAGGGCCCTTGCCGTTGGTGATGGCGAAATCATGCACATTGCCCTTGCGGTGCATCCAGGCCGCGGCGATGCGGCCGTTCGGTCCGTCTTCCTCGGCATATTCGGTCAGCCGGAAGCCGAGCCGCGCATAGAAGTCGACGGTGTCCTGCACCTCGGCGGCGAACACGTTGAAATGGTCGAGCCGCTGCGGGTGGCAGCCCTTGTAGAGATCGTAGCGGCGCAGCAGATGCGGACGCTTTTCCATCGCGGCATAGAGCTCGATCTGAAAGCCGAACGGATCGGTGAAGTGCAGGGTGCGGCCCTGGAACGGCAACGTCGCGAAGCCGCAGTCGATGCCGTTCTCGGAAAAGAACGCCGCGGCCTTGTCGAGATCCTGCTCGTCGCCGACCTTGAAGCCGAGCCGGTTGCAGGCCGCGGTCGCCGCTTTCCGCAGCACCACCGAATGATGCTGGTGCTCCTCGCTGCCGCGCAGGTAGACCGCATGGTCGTCGAAGTCCTCGACATGCAGTCCGACCGTGGTTTCGTAGAACGCGCGGCTGGCGCCGAGGTCCACCACGTCGAGCACGACATGGCTGCACCTGACGATGTTGAACGGCGGGGCGAAATTATGCTGCGGAACGGGCATGCGGTTTATCCTGAGGCTCGGTCGGGTTCTGCATCAGATGCCGGGCTCGATGCCGAGGCGCTGGATCCTGTGCGTGCCCTTGGCGAGCGAGACGTGCTTGGTTTCCATGTAGAAGTCGAACGAATAGTCGCCGCCGTCGCGGCCGATGCCGGACGATTTCATGCCGCCGAACGGGGTCGGCAGATGGCGGACGTTTTCCGAATTCAGCCAGATCATGCCGGCCTCCAGCGCGTCGGCCACCCGCAGCGCCCGGCCCATGTCCGAGCTCCAGACATAGCCGGTGAGGCCGTACTGCACCGAATTGGCGATCTCGACGGCGTCGTTCTCGTCGCGGAACGTCATCGCGGTCAGGAATGGGCCGAACACCTCCTCCTGCGCCACCCGCATCTTGGCGTGGGCGCCGGTGACCAATGTCGGCTGCACGTAATGGCCGCCGCCGGGGCCGTCATGCGGCCTGCCGCCGACCGCGATCACCGCGCCGTCCTGTCGGGCGATGTCGAAATAGGAACAGACCTTCGCCAGATGGCGTTCGTGAATCAGCGGGCCGATTTCGGTTGCGGGATCGAGCGGATGCCCGACCTTCAGCGCCCGTACCCGCGCGGCGAGTTTTTCGATGAATTTCTCCGCAATCCCTTGCTGGATCAACAGCCGGCTCGACGAGGTGCAGCGCTCGCCGTTGAGCGAATAGATCATGAACACCACTGCATCGAGCGCGCGGTCGAGGTCGGCGTCGTCGAACACGATCACCGGATTCTTGCCGCCGAGCTCGAAATGCACCCGCTTCAGGCTCGGCGCGCCCTGCGCCATGATCGCCGCACCGGTCGAGGTTTCGCCGACAAAGGCGATCGCCTTGACGGCGGGATGTTCGGTCAGCGCCTTGCCGGCTTCCTCGCCGATGCCGTGCACGGTGTTGAGGACGCCATCGGGGACGCCGGCCTGCCGCACCAGCCGCGCCAGCAGATCGGCGGTGACCGGCGACCATTCCGCCGGCTTGTGCACCACCGTGCAGCCGGCGGCCAGCGCCGGGGCGATCTTCCAGGTCGACAGCATGAACGGCGTGTTCCACGGCGTGATGACGCCGACCGGCCCGATCGGAACCCGGGTCGAGACGTTCCAGTGCTCGTCGCTTGGCAGGTTGAGGCCGTCGCGCGCCTCGCCGCATTTGTCGGCGAAGAAGCGAAAGTTCTCGGCGCCGCGGATCGCTGCCTTGGCCATGAAGCGATGGGCCTGGCCGGTGTCGATGCATTCGAGCACCGCGATGTCGTCGGCGTGGTCCTCGATGGCGTCGGCGACGCGATGCAGCAGTTTCTTGCGCATGGTCGCCGGCATGTCGCGCCAGGCCTTGAAGGCCTGCGCGGCCGCGGTCGCGGCGCGGTCGATGTCCTCGGCCCCACCGCGCGCCACCGACGCCAGTACCGTGCCGTCGACCGGGGACTTCGTCTCGAAGGTTTGGCCCGAGATCGACGGCACGATCTTGCCGTCGATCAGATGGCCGATGCCGTCGGCCTTCAATTTGGCCAGCAGCGGGGCGACGCGGTCGCGGTTGGCCTGGAACAGTTCGGCTGATTTCGGGGTGACCTTATCCATGCGCGGCCTCCGCTTTCAGGGCTTCGTGGATGTTGTTGCGCTTCCAGCTGGTTTCCTTGTCGTTGATCTGCATGTCGAACGACAGCGCGAATCTGCTCGTGGCGAAAACCGGATCGAGATGGCTGGACAGCGCCTGGAAGATCGCCTCGCCGGCCCTCTTGCGGGTGGCCAGATCGCGGCCTTCGCCGAGGCGCAGCACCATGGCGAGAAACCCGAACTCCGGATTGCCGTCGGCGACGGCATAGTGCTCGCAGCGGATGGCGCGGACGCGGATGCCGCCGAGCGGAAAGATGCCGGTCTGCACCGCGGCCCGGCGCACCAGTTCGACCGCCGCGCCGATATCGAGGCGGTCGTCGAGATTGGCGGAATATTCGAGCGTGAAATGCGGCATGTCGGCTCCAGACGTTTTACAGCGCCGGCTTCAGGCAAAATAGCAGCTCACCGAACCATAGGGGCCATAGTCGGCTTGAATCGTGTCGCCTTTGCGGGTCTCGATCGGCCGGATGAAGGATCCGGCGAGAACCACCTGGCCGGCTTCGAGCGCCAGCCCGAGCGGGGCGATCTTGTTGGCGAGCCAGGCCACGCTGGTGGCCGGATGATTGAGCACGCCGGCGGCAAGCCCGGTCTCTTCCAACTGGCCGTTGCGGTAGCACAGCGCGCCGATCCAGCGCAGGTCGGCGTCGAGCGGGCGCAACGGACGGCCGCCGAGCACGATGCCGGCATTGGCCGCGTTGTCGGCAATGGTATCGAAGATCTTGCGGGTCGATTTGGTCTGCGGGTCGACCCGTTCGATCCTGGTGTCGAGGATTTCCAGCGCCGGCACCACGAAGTCGGTGGCATTGAGCACGTCGAACAGCGTGCAGCCGGGGCCTGCCAGCCGCTGCTTCATGATGAAGGCGAGCTCGGCCTCCACCCGGGTGCCGATGAAGCGGTCCGTGGGCACGAGGCCGCCATCGGCAAAGAACATGTCGTCCAGCAGCACCCCGGAATCCGGCTCGTCGATGCCGAGCGCGCTTTGCATCGCCTTCGAGGTGAGACCGATCTTGTGGCCTCTGACGATGCGGCCCTCGGCGAGCTTGATCTCGATCCAGGCCTTCTGGATGGCATAGGCGTCCGCGATGGTGATGCCGGCATGCTGCAGCGAGAGCTGGCGGATCTGCCGCCGGGACTTTTCAGCCTGGTGCAGCCGTCCGGCGGCGTCGCGGATATCGTCCTCGGTCAATGCCATGATCGGTCGGGGCCAGGCTGGGCGTCGCCAGCAAAAAGGGGGTGCCGAGATCCGGTTAACATGTTAAATGAAGCCGATCAAACGCTATCGGCTTTTGCTGCAGCGCAAAACCGCACTGCGCAAAACCGCAGGCCGGCGATTCCCTGAAATGGACGATCGATCATGGCGCGGAAGAAATCGCCCGACCGCACGAAACCGGCAGCCAAAGCCGCGGCCCGCCGCGTGCCGATGCGCGATTTCTCCCGCTCGCTGCCGATGTCGCTGCTGCGGGCGCGCGAAGCGGTGATGCGGCTGTTCCGTCCCTCGCTGCGTCATCACGGCCTGACCGAACAGCAGTGGCGGATCCTGCGCGCGCTGGCCGCCGTCGACGCCATCGAGGTCACCGAGCTGGCGCGGGTCGCCTTTCTGCTCGGCCCCAGCCTTTCCCGGATGCTGCGCGACCTCGAGGCGCGCCGGCTGATCGAGCGCCGGACGGCGAAGGCCGATCTGCGCCGCGGGGTGGTCACCATTTCCGCCAAAGGCCTGAGGCTGATCGAGGCGGTGGCGCCGACATCGGAAGCCATTTACGCGGCGATGACCCGGCGCTATGGCGCCGGCAAGCTTGCCGCCTTGCAGGACATGCTGCATGCGCTCGAGGATAGCCTGTCGGAACTGGCCGTCGACGACGCCGGACCCGCCCGGCCTGGCAGCCACGGTTGACTGCAATCTTGCGGGATGCCGTGAATGCGCCGCATGGCTTCGAATGCTCATAGCATGGGCAGGATGTCGCCGCCGTCATTCGACCAGCACGCCGGCCATTGATCGGGGACGTGGGTCGCAGGCGCGCGATCGTGGAACTGGTGCGATATCAATTTACTCCGGCTCCGACACGCCGTAGACACGCGGACGGATTTTCGGTCAAACTCAAAAACTTAAAACACAAGGCCGGCTGAAGCCGGCCGCATGGGAGGACTGGATGAGGCTTACGAGACGCGACTTCGCGGCGGGTCTGGCTGTCGGTATCACGGCACCTTACGTCATGGGCAGCGCCCGCGGGCAGGGCGCCACCCTCAAGATCGGCATGTGCGTCCCGGTGACGGGTCCCGCCGCCGAACAGGGGCTCTGGGCGCAGAACGGCGCCAAGCTCGCGCTCGCGGCGGTGAACAAGGCCGGCGGCGTTCTCGGCAAGCAGGTCGAGCTCATCATCGAGGACGACCAGACCACCAATCCGGGCATCGTATTGGCGTTTTCCAAGCTGGCCGCCCAGGACGACATCGTCGGATTCCTGGGTTCGATCCGCTCGACCCAGGTGCATGCGATGGCGCCCGACGTTCTCAAGCTCGGCAAGCCGGTGATGATCGGCGGGACCGATCCGGCCCTCACCCATATGGGCAATCAGTGGCTGTTCCGCTTTCGGCCCAACGACAGCTATTCCGGCCGTGTTATCGCCGATTACGGCGTCAACACGCTCGGCAAGAAGAAGTGGGCAATCGTGCATTCGACCGACGCCTTCGGAACGGCGGGCGGAAAGGCATTGGCGTCGGCGCTGGAAAAACTCGGCACCCCGGCGGTTCTCGACCAGGGCTACGCCAATCAGAGCCAGGATTTCACCCCGGTGGTGCTGGCGGTAAAACAGTCGGGCGCCGACGTTCTCGGCACCTACTTCACCTATGAGAACGACCTCGGCATCTTCGCCCGGCAATTGCGCCAGCTCGGCGTCAATATTCCCTGGGTGGGATCGCCGTCGGTGGTGGCGGTTTCATCGACCAAGCTGGCAGGTCCGGCGCTGTTCGGCACCTACGGCGTGGCGGATTACGCGGAAGATTCCAGCGAGGCTTCGAAAGCCTTCGGCAAGGCCTATCGCGACGCCTACAAGTTCGCACCCGACAACCAGAGCGCCTGGCCCTTTGACGCCATCACCATCCTGTCCGCGGCGATCAACAAGGCCGGTTCGACCGACCCCGGCAAGATCCGCGAGGCCATCCTGGCCATCCGGAAGTTCCCGGGCGCCGAGGGCGAATATAATTTCGACGGCAACGGCGACGGTCTGCACGGCTACAATGTGGTGAGGAACGAGAAGGGCACGATCGTCTACGACAAGCATATCGACTTCAACGATTGATCGCGGTGCCGGCCGCTCCCGAGGGGGCGGCCGGCGCCGATCATTCAACGCGGCGCACCCTCTCACATTGCGTTGCACCGGCTCATCCAATCGCGGCCCGCGGTAGCCCTGATATCACCGCTGGCAGCGCCGCCAGTTCCTCCCCAACGAGCGTTTCCATGGATCTCGCACTGCAGTTGCTGTTCACCGGAATTGGCATCGGCGCGGTTTATGCGCTGGTGGCGCTCGGTTTCGTGCTGATCTTTCGCGCCACCAATGTGGTCAATTTCGCGCAAGGCGAATTTTCGATGGTGGCGGCCTATCTCATGGTGGTGTTTGCCGTCGACCTCGGCTGGCCGTACTGGCTGTCGTTCCTGCTGTCGCTGGCCGGCATGGCGCTGCTCGGCGCGGTGTTCAATCTCGGGGTCTATTATCCGCTGCGGCACCGCAGCTTCCTGCCGGTCATCATCGCCACCATCGGCGCCTCGATCCTGCTCGCCAATTCGGTGCTGGCGCTGTACGGCCCGCAGCCGCAGGTGCTGGAGGGATGGTTCGAGACGCCGGGGATCCAGATCGGTCCGGTCTATCTCGACAGCCAGTACCTGCTGATCATCGCGGTGACGATCGTGCTGGTGATCTTCAACTACTGGTTCTTCGAGCACACCATGCTCGGCAAGAAGCTGCAGGCGACCTCGCAGGACAAGGAAATGGCCTCGCTGCTCGGCATTTCCGTCTCCACCATGATCATGATCACCTTCATCTATTCGGCGGTGCTGGGCGGGCTCGCCGGCATCCTGGTAGCGCCGGTGCTGTTCGTCTCGATCCAGATGGGATCGACCATCGCGCTGAAGGCATTCGCCGCCACCATCATCGGCGGCTTTGGCGACGTCGCCGGCGCCATCGTCGGCGGCCTGGCGCTCGGCATCATCGAGACCTTCGGCGCCGCCTATATCTCGGTGCCCTACAAGGACGGTTTTGCATTTCTGGTGCTGGTGCTGTTCCTGGTGTTCCGGCCGCAGGGCATCTTCGGCGAACGCGTCGCGGAGAAGGCATGAGCGCCCCCAGCGACAACATGGCGATTGGCGCATCCGCCGCGCGGGCAAGGCCGCTATGGTTGCGCCATCTGCCGTATTTCATTGCCGCGGCCATCCTGGTCGTGCTCGCCGCCTCGATGCGGTTCGACGGCTATGTCCTCAACATCCTGATGGAGGCGACGACATTCGCGATCGCCGTGTTCGGCCTCTCGGTGGTGCTCGGCCTGTGCGGGCAGATCAACCTGGCGCAGGCCGCCTTCTTCGGCTTCGGCGCCTATGCGGTCGGCATCGGAACCTCGGACTACCAGATCAGCTACTGGTTCTGCCTGCTCGGCGGCTGCGTGGTGGCGCTATTGGCCGGCGCGCTGCTGGGGGTGTCGACGCTGCGGCTCGGCGGGCACTATCTGGCGATGGTGACGATCTCGTTCCAGCAGATCGTCACGCTGGTCATGATCAACACCATCTGGCTCACCCACGGTCCCGACGGGGTATCGAATATCGGCCGGCCGGCGCTGTTCCAGTCGGCGCAATCCTATCTGGCATTCTGCGTGGCGATGCTGGCACTGGTCGGATATTTCGTCTGGCATCTGCCGGAGACCAGGCTCGGGCGCGCGATGCGGGCGGTGCGCGACAATGAGCTCGCCGCCGGCGTCAACGGCATCGACGTGTTTCGCACCAAGGTGTCGGCGTTCGCGCTCAGCGCCGTGCTGGGCGGGCTGGCCGGCGGGCTGTTCGCGGGCGGCTTTGCCTATGTCAGCCCGGATCAGTTTTCCTTTGCCGAGTCGGTGGTGTTCCTGACCATGTCGCTGCTCGGCGGCGTGGCGTCGCCGATCGGTTCGGCGATCGGCACCGGCCTGCTGATCCTGCTGCCGGAATGGCTGCGATTCATGAAGAGCATTCCGGGTCTCTATCTGGCGCTCTACGGGCTGTCGGTGATCCTGATCATCCGCTTCATGCCCGACGGCATCTGGGGATTCATCAATGCGGCGACCAGGCGCTGGCGCGGAGAGGCCAAAACGCATGCCGCCGGCCCGCCGCTGAAACTGGTTCCGGCCACTGTCGGTGGCGACATCGTGCTCGACGTCAAGGAGCTTTGCAAATATTTCGGCGGTCTGAAAGCGGTCGACAATGTCGATATCCAGGTCCGGCGGGGCGGTGTCCATGCCCTGATCGGGCCGAACGGTTCCGGCAAGACCACGACGCTGAACGTGCTGTCCGGCCTCTACAAGGCCACTGCCGGCAAGGTGATGCTCGACGGCACCGACGTCACCGACATGCCGCCGCATTTGCGGGCCGCCGCGGGGCTGGGGCGGACGTTTCAGAATATCCGGCTGTTCCGCTCGATGACCGCGCTGGAGAACGTGGTGATCGGCGCCGAGCGGCCGGGCAATACCCTGACCGGCGCCGGCGGCGGTGATGCGCTGACGCAGCGTGCGATGTCGGCGCTAGCCTTTGTCGGGCTGGGGGCGCGGGCCAACGAGCTGATCTCCAGCTTTTCCTATGGCCATCAGCGGCTGATCGAGATCGCGCGCGCGCTCGCCGCCAATCCGACCCTGCTGCTGCTCGATGAACCCGCGGCCGGGCTGAATTCCAGCGAAAAGCTCGAACTGCACGAACTGTTGAAGCGCATCGCCGCCCAGGGATTGACCATCCTGATCATCGACCACGACATGACGCTGGTCTCCGAGGCGGCCCAGCATATCACCGTGCTCAATTTCGGACGCCGCATCGCGGACGGCGAATCCATGGCGGTGCTGCGCCATCCCGATGTCGTCTCCGCCTATCTCGGGACGGACTGATGCCGCTGCTCGAAATCCGCGACCTGATTGTGCTGTATGGCGAGATCGAGGCGCTGCGTGGCGTCTCGCTCAGCGTCGACGAAGGGCAGGTGGTGACGCTGCTCGGCGCCAACGGCGCCGGCAAGTCGACCACGCTGCGGGCGATCTCGGGCCTGGCCAAGCCTGCCGCCGGCGAAATCCTGTTCGACGGCCGCTCGATCGCGGGTCTGGGGCCGGAAGCCATCGTGCGGCTCGGCATCTCCCATGTGCCGGAAGGGCGACGGATTTTCCCGGGCCTGACGGTGAAGGAAAACATCATGCTCGGCGCATCGAACCGCCGGGTCGCCAAATCCGCGCTGTCGCGCGAGGCGGATGCGATGTTCGACCTGTTTCCCGATATCCGGCAGTTTTCCAATTCGCTGGGCTGGACCCTGTCGGGCGGGCAGCTGCAGATGGTCGCGGTGGCGCGCGGCCTGATGGCGAAGCCGCGCCTGTTGCTGCTGGACGAGCCGTCGCTCGGCCTGGCGCCCGTGATCGTGCAGGCGGTGTTCCGGATCATTTCGGAGATCCGCCGCAACACCACGGTCTTGCTTGTCGAGCAAAACGCGCGCATGGGACTTTCGGTGGCCGACCACGGCTACGTACTGGAAACCGGACGCATCGTGCTCGGCGGCAAGCCCGATGAATTGTGGGGCAATGAAGCCATCCGCGCCGCCTATCTTGGCGGTCATGCCAAGGCGAGCGCCTGACGCGGGCGACTGACTCAAGGTCACGATCAAAAGAAAGGAAATAGAGTGGCGAACAATGTCAAAAAGGTTTGGGCCTCCGGCAAGGCGGTGGTGAACGCCTGGCTTGCGATTCCCTCGGGCTTCTCGGCCGAGGTGATCGCGCAATGCGGTTTCGACAGCGTCACCGTCGACATGCAGCACGGCGTGCAGGACTACCAGTCGATGGTGCAATGCTTTCAGGCCATGAACGGCCATCCGGTGACGCCGATGGTGCGGGTGCCCTGGAACGAACCCGGCATCATCGGCAAGGTGCTCGATGGCGGCGCCTACGGCGTGATCTGCCCGATGGTCAATACGCCGAAGGAGGCGGAAAACCTGGTTTCCTACGCCAAGTATCCGCCGCGCGGCACCCGCTCCAACGGCCCGATCCGTTCCGGCATGTATGGCTCGGCCGGCACCTATCAGCAGACCGCCAACGACGAGATCGTGCTGCTGCCGATGATGGAGACCAGGACCGCGGTCGAGAACATGGAAGCGATCCTCGACGTCGAGGGCATCAACGGTGTCTATATCGGCCCGTCCGATCTCGGCTTCTCCTATGGCCTGGTGCCCAAGCTCGACCGCGACGAGCCGGAGATACTGAAGATCTACGAGAAGATCGTCAGGGAGTGCGGCAAGCGCGGCCTTTACCCCGGCATCCACTGCAGCGGCGCCGACGGCGCGGTGCGCGCGATCAACATGGGTTTCAAGCTCGTCACCCTGTCGAACGAAAGCGGACTGATGATGACCTACGCCAGGATGCAGGTGGCGCAGACGCGCAAGGAATCCGCCGGCAAGGCGTGAGAAAGCGGCGAATGGCGAGTAGGGAAGTGAAGCGAGTAGCGAGTAGTGAGTAGTGAGTAGAGTTCCCTTCTTCTTACTTCCTACTCACTACTCACTATTCACTACTCGCCACTCGCTATTTGCCCTTCACTTAGGAGACACCCAATGGCCCCCACCCCAACCATCCGCCTGCATCCCGAGGACGGCGTGCTGATCGCACGCGCCAGCCTGCCGCCCGGCCTGGTGGTGGCCGAGGGTGTCGCCACGGTCGAGCGGATTCCGGCCGGCCACAAGGTGGCGGTTCGTCCCATCGCGACAGGCGAGCCGATCCGGCGTTATGGCCAGATCATCGGCTTTGCGACGCAGCCGATTCTGCCGGGCCAGCACGTTCATACCCAGAATTGCGGCATGGGCGATTTCGCCAAGGACTACGCCTTCGGCGTCGACGTCAAGCCGGTGCCGAACTTCGATCTGCCGGCGACCTTCGAGGGCATCCGCCGTCCCGACGGGCGCGTGGCGACCCGCAACTACATCGGCATCCTCACCTCGGTGAACTGCAGCGCGCATGTCGCCGGGATGATCGCCGACATCTTCAAGAAAAATCCGTTCACCGGCGACAATCCGCTGGCGGATTTCCCCAATGTCGACGGCGTGGTGGCGCTGACCCACAAGACCGGCTGCGGCATGACCCAGAACGAGCCGCTGACCCTGCTGCGCCGGACGCTGGGCGGCTATGCCCGGCATGTCAATTTCTCCGCCGTGGTGGTGCTGGGCCTGGGCTGCGAGGTCAACCAGATCGGCGGCCTGATGAAGGAGCAGAAGCTCGCCGGGCGGCTGCGCGAACTGGAAATTCAGGAAATCGGCGGCACCCGCAAGACCGTCGAGGCCGGAGTCGCCTTCGTGCGCGAGGCGCTGGCCGACGCCAACCAGGTCAGGCGCGAGGCCGTGCCGGCCAGCGAACTTACCGTGGCGCTGCAATGCGGCGGCTCCGACGGCTATTCCGGGGTCTCCGCCAATCCCGCGCTGGGGGCAGCCAGCGACCTCCTGGTGCGGCACGGCGGCACCGTGATCCTGTCGGAAACCCCGGAAACCTATGGCGCCGAGCATCTGTTGACCCGCCGCGCGGTCAGTCGCGAGGTCGGCGAGAAGCTGGTGGCCTTGATGCGCTGGTGGGAGGAATACACCGCGCGGGAAGGTGCGGAGATGAACGCCAATCCCAGTCCCGGCAACAAGGCGGGCGGACTCACGACCATCCTGGAAAAATCGCTCGGCGCGATGGCGAAAGCCGGCAGCACCAATCTGGTCGATGTCGTCAACTATGCCGAAGCCGTGACCAAGAAGGGTTTTGTCTTCATGGATACGCCGGGCTACGACCCGGTGGCGGCGACCGGGCAGGTGGCCGGCGGCGCCAATCTTGTCTGCTTCACCACCGGAAGGGGCAGCGTGTTCGGCTGCAAGCCGGCGCCCTCCATCAAGCTCGCCACCAACACGCCGATGTATCGCCGCATGGAAGACGACATGGACGTCAATTGCGGCACCATCCTTGACGGCGACGAGACCGTGCAGCAGTGCGGCCAGCGCATTTTCGATCTGATGCTCAAGACCGCCTCGGGGCAGCCGACCAAGAGCGAGAGCTTTGATTTCGGCGGCGCGGAATTCGCGCCCTGGGTGCTGGGTGCCACGATGTAGCCCGCAGGATAGCCCCGATGACGACCGGACGGATCGGCTTCGAGCCGCCCG